>FXBE01000037.1_pt1 | contig 18148 bp, 18 predicted proteins | sample 5335311 | NCBI WGS metagenome assembly FXBE01 (sample SAMEA103928390, study PRJEB20085) | sediment metagenome | biome: marine biome; feature: hydrothermal vent; material: sediment | place: Atlantic Ocean | collected 2013-08-06T02:46:56 | depth 0.05 m | reverse complement strand
ACGGATAAACGGTTTAGCAGCAAGATAGACAAGATCGTTAAAAGTATTGTGAAGCAACTAACTTGACCTCTTGTTTTGTTTCAGACTGGGACGATAAGACAAGTTAGAGTGTCGAAGTTATTTCATGCACGTTCCTTAAACACCTTAATCAAGGCCTATCATCCAATTCACCTTCCTTCTCTACCGGCAGCAAATCTTCTTTGCTGACACCCATGCTCAGGATGGCATTACTGGCAACATAGATTGACGAGTAAGTACCGACTACAACGCCGACGATCAGGGCGACTGCAAAAGAATGGATCACTTCACCGCCAAAAAAGTTCAAGGCCAACAGTACCAGCAAGGTGGTCAGTGAAGTAACCAAGGTACGGGCAATAGTCTGGTTAATTGAGGTGTTAACGACCTCTTCCGTCGAGCCTTTTCGAATATGTCGAAAATTCTCACGGATACGATCATAGACTACGATGGTGTCATTGAGGGAATAGCCAATTACGGCCAGCACGGCTGCCAGTACGGTTAAATCGAACTCCATTCGTGTCAATGCAAAATAGCCAATGGTAATAATGACGTCGTGTATCAGAGCAACGATCGCCCCAACTGAAAACCGGTATTCAAAGCGAAATCCAACATAAATAAGAATACCAAAGAGCGCATAAAGCATCGCCAAACCGCCATCTTCACGCAATTCCTCGCCGATCTGCGGACCAACGAACCCGATACTGCGCATCTCGGCCTCGCCACCGGCACTGTCTTTAAGCAACTTGACGATTTCGGCACCGAGCATAGCCTGATCCTCACCCTCACGAGGCGCCAGCCGGACAGAGACTTCTCGCGAAGAACCAAAATACTGCACAACAGCGTGAGCATATCCATTCTCCGCCAAAGAGGTTCGAATTTGATCGAGATCCGCGGACTGCTGATAGCCCATTTCCACCACCGTACCTCCCGTAAAATCAATCCCGAAATTAAGTCCTCGGGTCACGATCAGAACCAGCGATATCAGCACCAGCGCCAACGATACCATCATCGCCAGTTTGCGCTTAGCCATAAAATCAAAATTGTCTTTTAGTTGCATGATTTTTTCCGTTTATTGAGGCAACTACTCAGCTAACCCCTGAAATACGCCAACTCAGCGTTCAAAAATGGTCATTTACACTTGTAAACTCACATTTTTTGCCTTGATTTGACGTATTTCAGCGGCAATCTGAGCAGTTACCCTTCATTTTGACTACTCGCTGAGTAGTTACTAATTGAGTTCAACTATATGGCGATAGATTTTAGGTGGGGCTTGCGACCGTAAATCAAATTGATCACTGCTCGGGTACCCATAATAGCCGTAAACAAGGAAGACAGAATGCCGATACTCAACGTTACGGCAAACCCCTTGATGGGACCGGTACCAAAAATAAATAGTACCAACGCTGCAATCAGGGTCGTAACATTGGCGTCCGTAATGGTCGATAAGGCCTTCTCATATCCTGCTTGAATACTGGCCTGAGGAGAATTTCCGTTGCGCAGTTCTTCGCGAATACGCTCAAAAATAAGGACATTTGCATCCACTGCCATACCCACCGTAAGAACGATACCGGCAATGCCTGGCATCGTCAGAGTGGCCTGTAGCATCGATAATATGGCAACGATGAGCAACAAGTTCATGGTGAGCGCAAGATTCGCTACCAACCCAAAAACGCGGTAGTAAACCGCCATAAACAGCATGACCAAAACAAAGCCAATCACCACCGATTTAAATCCCTGATCGATGTTGGCTTTACCCAAGCTGGGGCCCACAGTGCGTTCTTCAACAAAGTACATCGGTGCCGCCAGAGCACCGGCACGTAACAACAAAGCCAAATCGCGCGCTTCACGGGTATTATCCAGGCCTGTAATTTGAAAGCGCTTGCTCAATTGCTCCTGAATACGCGCTACATTGATAACCTCTTCCACCTTGCGGCCATCGGGCTTAGTTTCAATATATACAACGCCCATCAGACGTTTGACATTATCGCCTGTCGCGCGGCTAAAAATCCTCGCACCTTTGCCATCCAGTGTTATCGAAACGGAAGGGCCCCCGTTTTGCGAATCAATACCCGAGGCAGCGTCAGTAATATACTCACCCGTCAGCATCACGCGACGTTTCAAGAGTACGGGATTGCCATTGCGTTCATGATAAAGGCGATCACCTGCAGGCACTCGACCTCCCGCATCAGCGCCTGCCGCATCGGCCTGTTCATCTACAAGCCGAAATTCTAGTGTCGCGGTGGCACCCAATATCTTTTTAGCACGCGCAGTATCCTGCACTCCGGGTAATTGGACCACGATTCGCTCCAAGCCTTGCTGTTGGATGATCGGCTCCATCACGCCTAATTCATTGACGCGTTTACGCAGAGCAGTAATATTCTGTTTGAGGGCGAAACGCTTGATGTCGTTAACGGCCCTGTCGTTAAATTTGGCGCTGAGCTGCAAACTCTCTGCCGCACCTTCGCTGATTTCAAAGTCAGTGCGAAATGAGTCCTTTAACGCCTCCAGGCCTTGTGAATAATCCTCTGCAGATCGAAACCGGACTTTTAATTCGTTGCCTTCACGTAAAACACCCAGGTAGCGAACCTTTGCTTCACGTAACGTATTACGGAAATCAACTTGATTACGTTCGACTGCTTTTGTAATGGCTGCCTTCATATCGACTTCAAGCAGAAAATGTACGCCTCCGCGCAGATCTAAACCCAGATACATCGGTAAGGCGTTGAAGCTTCGAAGCCAGCCAGGTGTGGCCGGTGCTAAATTAAGCGCCGTGATAAAATTCGTCCCTAGTGCATCCTGGACGAGACTAAGGGCGGCTAATTGCGTACTAGTGTCTTGGAAGCGGAACATCACTTTTTCCGCATCCACCTCGACGGATTTGAATTCTAGATCTCCTTCTTTTAACACCGTCTCAACCCGCGCCTGTAGATCGGGTTCCAGGGGTTGCGGAGTTGAGGATGATATCTGCAATGCAGGATCCTCCGGATAAAGATTAGGCAAAGCATAGACAAGCCCGACCAATAACACCGTAACAACGAGCAGGTACTTCCATAGTGAATAACGATTCATGCGGGATGAGTCCCAATGGCGATTAAAGTAATGTTTTTGATCTGAGTAGTTACTGTTTTTTCATGGTGCCTTTAGGCATAACGGACGTCACCGATTGCCGTTGTATCTGCACCTCAACCCCAGCACTAATTTTCAGAGTAATAAAGTTTTCATCCAAAGCGGTCACCTTACCCAGCACACCGCCGGTCGTCACCACCTCATCGCCTTTGCTCAAGCTGTCCAGCAAGGACTTATGTTCTTTGGCACGCTTGGACTGGGGGCGAATAATCATAAAATACATAATCGCGAAAAAAATGCCGATCATGATCAGAAATTCGAAACCGCCACCCTGGGCGGGTGCACCCTGAGCATGCGCGCTGCTAATTAAGAAATCCATACAATACTCCTAAAGTACTCGCGGATATCATTTACCCGCGTCAATAATGGCGGCGTATTATGACACAGACATCGACTGCTGCGCATAGAATTCCTGGATATACTGCACGAGCGTCCCCGCTGCGATCGCATCACGCAGTTCGCGCATCAACTGTTGGTAGTAAAACAGGTTGTGAATCGTATTCAAACGAGCACCCAAAATCTCGCCACATTTATCCAGATGTCGCAGGTAAGCACGCGAATAGTTTTGGCAGGTGTAACAGGCACAGGTGGCATCCAGCGGCTGGGTATCTTGGCGGTAACGAGCGTTGCGGATTTTGATGATACCCCAGCGCGTGTACAGAAACCCGGTGCGGGCATTGCGGGTGGGAATCACGCAATCAAACATATCGATGCCGCGACGAACCGCTTCGACAATATCTTCCGGCTTACCCACACCCATCAAGTAACGCGGCCGATCAGAGGGCAACTTAGGGAGCGTCCCCTCCAGCACTTTGTCCCGTTCGTCTTTGGGTTCTCCCACCGAAAGCCCTCCAATGGCGTAGCCATCGAACCCCAATTCAAGTAAGCCTTCAGCCGATTGTTGGCGCAATTCAGGATACATCCCACCTTGCACGATACCGAATAAGGCGGCCGGGTTATCCCCATGCGCCTGCTTGCTGCGCTGCGCCCAACGCAGTGAAAGCTGCATCGACTCTTCGGCTTGCCTGAGCGATGCGGGGTACGGCGTGCATTCATCAAAAATCATAACGATATCCGCACCCAATGCGCGTTGGACTTGCATCGAAATTTCAGGGGTTAACTCAATTTTAGCGCCATCAACAGGCGAACGAAACTCGACCCCAGCCTCTGAAATTTTGCGACTGTCCGCCAGACTAAACACCTGAAAGCCGCCAGAATCTGTCAGGATAGGCCCTTGCCAATGCATAAAATCGTGCAGATCGCCGTGTTGGCCAATGACCTCAGTACCAGGCCGTAGCATTAGATGAAAGGTATTGCCGAGAATGATTTGCGCACCGATCCCTGTAAGTTCTTCCGGGGTCATGGCCTTTACGGTGCCATAAGTACCGACAGGCATAAACGCAGGCGTATCCACCTCCCCTCGCGAAAACTTGAGGCGCCCTCGACGAGCTTCCCCATCAGTAGCTTGAAGCTCGAAATTCATTCTGGCAGGTGTCACGTTGACCTCTGGATTAGCATCGCATCACCATAGCTAAAAAAACGATACCGTGCCCGCACAGCATGTCGGTACGCTTGCATAACGCGCTCATACCCACCAAAAGCGGTTACTAACATCATCAAGCTGGACTCCGGCAAATGAAAATTAGTCAGTAACCCATCAACCACATTAAACTTGTATCCGGGGCTAACAAACAGGCGCGTGTCACCGCTATAAGGCACAAGTTTTCCTTCGCGTGCCGCCGATTCCAGCGCTCGCAAACTGGTCGTTCCAACGGCTAGAACCTTTCCTCCACGCCGCTTGCATGTTTCAATCTGCTGACAAACTGATGCCGTCACCTTGATCCACTCAGCATGCATCTCATGGTCTTCAATACGTTCAGTTCGCACCGGCTGATAAGTTCCCGCCCCCACATGCAACGTGACCTCGGCAATATCGATTCCGGCGGATTTCAAATCCTTCATATAAGCTTCATCGAAATGCAGACCGGCGGTTGGTGCCGCTACGGCGCCAAAATGTCGCGCAAAAACCGTTTGGTAGCGTGATTCATCATCAGAATCATCTTCGCGCTCGATGTATGGAGGCAGTGGCATATGCCCCTGCCTTTGTAATAACGCACCCCAATCGCCTTGGTCGAGTTGCAACTCAAACATGGAGTTTTTTCGTGCGCGCACCGTAAGCTTCGCTTCATGCTCAAGCTTAATAGACGAACCTGGCTTAGGAGACTTACTCGCGCGGATCTGGGCAATGGCCAGTGAATCATTCAAAATCCTCTCAATAAGGATTTCCACGCGGCCACCGGTTTCCTTTTGCCCATACAGGCGCGCTGCCATCACGCGGGTATTATTTACGACGATTAGGTCACCCTCGGATAGGTACTGCTTGAAATCTTCGAAGCGTTGATCCTGCAAGCCACTCTGCTCGTCAAGTACCAACATACGGCTAGCACTGCGCTGCTGTAATGGACGCTGGGCGATAAGATCTGCGGGTAGATCGTAGCTAAAGTCTTTGGTTAACATTTCCGCGCGATGGTATCAGCACCACGATATCAGTGCGAGGCTGACTTGAATGGTTTCCCCATGAGGGGTTTTTCGTTAGAATGCGCAGCCTACCGTCTCATCCTAAAAACGCCGGGGTGGCGAAACTGGTATACGCGCTTGATTCAAAATCAAGTGGTGGTAACACCGTGTCGGTTCGACTCCGACCCTCGGCACCATCTCAATCAAGGCTCTGACACACCCTGGACGTGAAATCGGACCTGAATCACGACCCGTTTTCGTGATGGATATCCCTTAGTATTGGTTTTGCGGAGATTAACGTGCCAAGTCCCATCAGCTTTGTGACAGAATTCAGACGACATATTTTTATATTTGCTCTAATTACGCATAGATATGTGTCGTCAAGCTCTCTTCCCGGTGTAATCCCGTCAGCGTTAAATCAATTAAAGCTGTCCTGTGCATCACACTTATACCGCATATCGAAACAACCTATTCCTATGGAATTTAACTAATCGCTACAGGACGTATGCACAAGCTATCACAACGGGCCGCCATTCATACCCCCCAGCAACCCCTTGCGCTTATTGCTAGGGTCGCAGACTCTCTGGGTATTGTTCTTTCCCTGTATCTCGCCACCCTTATGGCAGATTCTGTTGCCGAAGGCTGGACGCGTGTGCATGGATTCTACGCGATGATGGCCATCATGCTAATGCAGTTCTATTCAGAATTTTTCAATGTTTATCAAAACTGGAAAATAAAAAATACGCTATTAACTCGCGTCTGGATGGTATCACTGGCTAGCCTCGCCTGGGTTTCTACCGGCACCACCCTTTTTGTAGTTGCGATTATCTTTGATCAGGCAGCACACATGCTGGATTGGCAACTGGCAGCCTTTTGGTTTGTATTATCCGTTATGTTCTTTGGCATCGCCCGATTCGTGATTAATTATTTCATACGTTTTTTACGTCGTTCAGGCATCAACGTACGACGCATCGCCGTGGTGGGTGCGGGACCCATCGGTCGCCACGTACACGAGCAAATTAAAGAGAACCCTTGGGTGGGTTACGAAATCGTCAATGTTTATGATAATCGCTCACATAAGGAGTATCAGATTGAAAGGGTGACCAATCGACGAAAACGCGAAGAGGTCGGTAATATATTAAAAGGCTTGCCGGTAAATGGTAGTTTCAAAGATCTAGAAAGGGACGCGCTTGAAAATCGTTTTGATGCTGTTTTTATCGCCTTACCGATGCGCGCAGAACATAAAATCCAAGAGATTATTCGTCAGCTATCCTGGTCAACCGTCGCTGTTTATGTCGTACCTGATTTCTATTCAATAGAGACCCACTTTACCCATATGGTGGACATTAATGGAATGCCCGCTGTCAGTATTTATGAAAATCCTGTATCCGGCCTGCGCGGTGTGGTTAAACGTTTTGAAGACATCACTCTTTCACTCATTATCTTATCTATTATTGCGGTACCCATGCTGTTTATCGCCATCACAATCAAATTGACTTCAAGGGGTCCTATACTCTTTCGACAGATTCGATACGGACTGGGAGGGAAACCCATTAAGGTATGGAAATTCCGCTCCATGAAAGTATCGAAAGATGGAGAAGAATTTGTACAAGCAACAAAAAATGATCCTAGAATTACCCGTTTTGGCGCTTTTTTACGTAAGACCTCTTTGGATGAATTACCGCAGTTTTTTAATGTCCTATCGGGTTCCATGTCAATTGTGGGTCCACGCCCGCACGCAGTAGCGCATAACGAAGCCTATCGAAATATTATCAGAGGTTACATGCTACGGCATAAAACCAAACCAGGCATTACGGGCTGGGCGCAAGTCAATGGTTTTCGAGGTGAAACGGATAGCCTTGATAAAATGCGAAACCGGGTGATGTACGATATCGATTACATTAGGAAATGGTCTGTATTGTTTGATTTAAAAATAATACTTTTAACCGTTGTTAAGGGATTTATAGGCAAAAACGCGTACTAAGGTAATTGCGCAAAACAAAGAAGCAACCTTCGAATTATTTAGGAACACTCAAAATAAAATCTATGGAATTAATTAATACAACAATCAAAGATATTCAGTTACTGGTACCTCGTGTCTTCAAGGATAACCGTGGATCCTTCATAGAAACATGGAATTATAAAACCCTCAAAACCTTGGGTATCGAAGAAGAGTTTGTCCAAGATAATCAGAGTATTTCATCTAAAGGAACGCTCAGAGGCATTCACTTCCAACTAGAACACCCACAAGGAAAACTCGTCAGAGTAGTACAAGGCGAAGTATTTGATGTTGCTGTTGACTTGCGTGCAGGATCATCTACTTACGGTCAATGGGTGGGTGAAACACTATCGAGTGACAATAACAAAATATTATGGATACCCGCTGGCTTTGGCCATGCGTTCTATACCATGAGTGATACCGCCATTTTCACATATAAATGCACCGAGTATTATTATCCCGATGATCAACATTGTGTGCGTTGGAACGATCCAGATCTAAACATCAAATGGCCTCTGGATAGTAATAGCGAAGTTATTTTATCTCAACAAGATGAAAAAGCACCCCTTTTCCAAGAATTTGAGAGTAATTGAGAATACTATAAAGTTGAATCGCTCGTATTACTGTATTATTTTCTCTAAGGGAGTCCAATCACTTGATTGAGCGAACATCTCACTCCACGATGTCTGCATAGACGCAGGTAGGTATAATTCATGGAAGAAATCACTACAGTCGGGGTGGAATCGGAAACCGAGAGAAACCCAGGCGCAGTTCCCAAGACTGCGAAACATCATCGTTTAAAAGTGTTGACCTTCTTAGCTTTATGAGGTTAGTTCGTATTTACATACAAATTTAGCAAGTTATTCTTACCTGAAGGCATAACCTCCGCCCCATCTTCGATCATATCATCCGGATAAATAATCACTTTTTCTCCCTCGGCTAAACCTTCAAGTATCTGTACTGAAGAAGCATTTCTCATACCCAACTTAACAACTCGCCTATTTGCCTTTTCGTTTTCTAGAACGAAAATGGCCCAATCACCATTGAAGTGAAACAGCGCGGTGACAGGAACTTGAAGAATATTATCCGCCTCCCAAAGTATAAACTCTGATTCGACTCGATACCCATCACCGAGGCTTTGCCACTGCGAGATTTCTGAGGTTATATCTGAAATCACTAGCACGCGCTGCTCTTCCACACCTAGTGCAGAGACCTTGGTAAACCCAACGGGTTCGATAATTCGAACTCGACCTTCCAGAGCCATTTCACCGCCCCAGCCGTTGAATATAACCCGCATACCAGGTTTAATATTCACCGCATCCGAGGAAAGTACAGCGGTTTCAGTTTCCAGTGATTGCGTATCGCCTATTTCGAATAATTGTTGCCCTGCGGCAACCACGCCTCTACAGTCGTGAAGAATCTTCAGAACTCTACCACTAACAGGTGCCCGAACTTGCATGGTTGTTGTGGCATTCACTTCGCCTTTCGTACCAACATATTTTAACGCGGTGTGGGCTGCCTCAACTTCATGCCGCGCAATATCTACAGCAAAATCGGCTGAGCGTTTTTTTGCTTTAGCGCCGCGTGTAAATGTAGCAGCCTGAACTCGCTTATTCTGGGTGATATTTGTTTTTCCACCTAGAGAATTAATACGCGCCAGCTCTTTATTCGCAAGCTCCATTTTAGCCAATGCTGATTGGGCTGTTTTCTCAGCGGCACGCAGAGCTGATTCCGTTGCAGAAACACGGGATCGAGCCTCAGCCCAGCTACGTGAATCCAGCGATTGAGCTCGCAGGGGCTCGATACTAACCAGCGATTGATTTTTCTCCACATAATCGCCAACATTGAGGTCTATTCGGCAGCTCGTTCCAGGTACCGGCGCTGAAACAATATATCGATTAATAACCCGGGTTTTTCCCTGATCTTCCACGCTCACTTGCATGGCAGTATAAGCAACTTCAGCGACATCGACTCGGCGTATGTGGGGTTTTAACTCAAGAATCAGCACAGCGGCAATGAGTAGCAAGATGATCAGCCAGAAGAGTCTTTTCAGCCATCGCTTAAACATGGTTGCTCCTTTATTTTCAAAACTGTATCTACTCAGCGAGTAGTCAAAATTAAGAGTAACTGCTCAGATCACCTTTGAATTACGTCAGATCCAGGCAAAAAATGTAAGTTTACAAGAGTAAATGCCCATTTTTGAACACAGAGATGGCATCATTCAAGGGTTAGCACAGTGGTTATTCAAAACTTTGATCAAATTAAGATAAACTGTCGCTCCTTTTTTCTCCGCTTAATTCTAATCGGACTTATTCAGAGCTTCCTTAAGCAATCATTCATTTCAATTTCAGAACCAACGCCCTGGCTTTCGTTTTTGTTCGTTTTGACATGGAAGGATGCGCTTCTTCTCCGACTAATCCAGTAAATAACGCACCTACCGGAGTAGCACCAATGGCTTTTGCCGCCCCTTTTAGCTGAGAGAGGGTGTTAAACGTCCAGCGCCCCAGCAGACCGGGCGCCGCACAGGAAGACACCAATACGGCTTTTTTGTTGCCCGTGTCGGCCCTTCTAGGTCTAGGGGCACGTGCTCCCCACGGCCAATAAGCATACACAATTAAACGCTCCATGAAGCGTTGAAAAATAGCGGTCACGGATCCAAAGCTGGTAGGAGCAGCGAGAATATAAGCATCAGCCACTTCAATTTTGTCGATAAGTGATTGCATTGCATCACGATGCACACACTCACCTGGCAATCTACCCGGCTGTTGCGTGCATTTACGACAGTTCAAACAGAATTCGATAGGGTATTTGCGCAGCAAGATAACTTCGCTGTCGATACCTTCCTCATTTAAGGCTTCGACCATTACTGAAAGCACTTGGTCGGTCATCCCGTTGTCACGATATGCACCATTGATAACAAGTACTTTATTCATAGCCTACCTTAGCTTCCTAAGGAACGTGCATGGAATAACTTGAACATTCTAACTTGTCTTTTTGTTCCATATTCAATGATCACAAATCGTTGCGTAGAATAACTATGCGCCTATTGCGATCATTGAATCTGAAACAAAAATCCTACGTTATAATTGCTCAACTTATTTCATGCACGTTCCTAAGTGAGCCTATTCTTTTCAAGAGCAGTAATATACGAATTCTTTTAATTGGCCCTCTTTGGTTTAAATGACATTATTTCGAACGCTGAAAAACATATTGATGACCCGCTTCAGTGACCGCCACAAATTTATCGCCTTCATTTTTAAAGCGATACGCCATAACGCTTCCATTTGAACTCAGCCTTGTTATCAACTTGTCACCTTGTACCGCTATTTCCCCTTCGATCGTTTTGGCGTCCTTGTCCGTCCAAATAAATCGCTGTCCGGTTATTACGAGTACATCTTGGTTATTACCCCGCCAGACGCCTGACAAATTCTCCACAATCGAACCACTGCCGCTTACGTTTGAAGGTGGTAATTCCGGAGTGGGCGTAGCGGGTATGGAAGATGGTGTCATCTCAACTGGCGGGGCAAAAACGGGAAGTTGATTGTTGGCTGCGGCGGGTACTGCTGGCGCTGCCGGAGTTACGGGTGCAGCGGGACGCTGAACGGCACTGAGCAACGCAGCAAGATCGCTAGGTTTGACCTGAATAGACCCATTACCAGGCTGCGTGGTCATCGCGGTCACACCAGGAGCTCCCTGTGGAGTCGATGGCATCATATTACCTGCCGCCATACCGGGCCAAGTGGACATCCCACTCCAGGGGTTTTGCATAGCCATCATAGGATTCTGCATGGCCATCATACCGGCACTCATTGGCATTCCCCCCAGACTCGACATGGGTGACATCATGCTCGACATGGGCCAAGAGGACGCTCCGCTACCATACTGAGGATCAGGAACTCGCTGAATGTAGCCCATCACCTCCATCATATCCAACGTCATTTTGGCAGCGGGCATATTGCCGGTATAGCGATACGTCTGAGCTTTAGCTTCAGACGCGGGAACTAGTTGGGCTAGAATTCCCGCTATTAAGAAAGAACAAATTTTCGGATTCAAGCAATATAACCGATTAAAAAGACGCAACTTCACGCACCATGGTAACCAAATGCAATAAGGAATCTGCATGCATCTTTTCCATCACTCTCGCACGATGAAATTCAACCGTCTTAATACTGACTCCCAATTCATTCGCAATCACCTTATTGGGATTGTCCTTAACCACCAGCTCCATCACCTGCCGTTCTCTGGGAGTTAAGTTGTCCAAACGCGCCCGGATGGCATCAAATTGCATACGCTTTTTTTGATTATCCATATCGCGTTGCAAGGCATCTTTCACCCGCTCTAATAGATAATCATTGTCGAATGGCTTCTCAAGGAAGTCGATGGCGCCATATCGCATCGCTCGAACCGTTACGGGTATATCGCCATGTCCGGAAATAATAATGATCGGTAAAGAAAACTTATGCTCACCCAACGTTTTTTGTAGCTCAAGACCATTCATTCCTGGCATGCGAATATCAAGTAATAGACAGCCAATACGATAAATCGAATACCCATCTAAAAATTTCTCTGCCGAATCAAAGGACTCCACCCGTAGCTCTTCCGATTCGAGCAGAAACTGCAAGGACTCCCTCACGGCCTGATCGTCATCAACAACAAATACGGTGGGTTCATACATTTATTTAGCTCCCCGCAATGGGTAGATTAAACCGAAATTCGCTACCGCCTTGATTACAGTTATCACCATAAAGACTACCACCATGAGACTCGATGATGCTACTGCAGATCGCTAGGCCCATGCCCATACCTTCTTTTTTAGTGGTAAAAAAAGGCTTGAAAATTTGTTCTTTCAACTCAATGGGTATTCCGCTTCCCTGATCTTGCACGGAAACAGATACGCTATTATTATCGATGCGCTGACTTTTGATAGTCAAAGCGCCCGAATCAGCGCCCACGATCAGCATGGCATCAACGCCATTACGCAGCAGGTTAATCAGTACCTGTTCGAGCTGCACGTGATTCGCCGTCACCATCGGCAAACCCTCTTCAAGCCGCATAATTAAATCAATGCCCGAATTCTGTCCGGCGGCTTTAAACAGTTTAATAACGCCTTCTATGACCTCATTGATGTGGATATCGCGCGTCTCAAAATTCTCATACTTTAGAAAGTGCTTGACCTCGTTAAGAATATTACCGGCGCGTCGCGTTTGCTCTGAAGCCAGGCCAAGAATCTCCAGCATGTCTACTTTGGTACACCGGTCATTGCGTATACGTCGTTCGCAACCACTCAAATAATTACTAATCGCTGCCAAGGGTTGGTTAAGTTCATGCGCCAATCCTGTCGCCATTTCGCCCAGAGTATTCAGACGCATAACCCGCGCCAATTCAGACTGTTGATGTAAAAGTTGTTCGCGTGCATCTTTGCGCTCAGTTTGATCGTAAATCGTCGACATAATCTGGACTTCGCGGTTTTCACTACCGGGTAATAAAACCGTATTGACTTCCAACCAGCGGGAATTCCCTTTTAGGGTCGTGACTTCCACCTCAAATGAATGCTGCGCGCCCACACAAACATCGGTACGACAGTGATTAAACATTTCCAGATATTCCGGATTGACAAATTCCACAAAACTTCTACCTATCAAATCAGCGCAAGAATCGGCTTCCATAACCTCAACGCCGGCAGGATTGACCTCTAGAATCTTGCCATTGGTATCACAGATATTAACCCAAGTAGGTTCTGCTAAAATGATGTTTTGGAACTTCTCCTCGCTTTCCCGCAAACGTGCCTCGGTGCGGCGATGATCATCTATTTCTTCTGCGAGTTGCAGGTTGACTTGTTTTAGCTGCTCATTTGCTCTGGCCAGAGCTTCGCTTCCGGAGGCTTTTGTCACAGTTTCATTCATCTATCCAGAATAGCAAATTTTTTGTTTGTGCGCCCCCATCAAAGGCTTTCGGATGAATCCCTCACAAGGCCACTCCAAACGTGTTTGCGCGATGGGCCTTAATAGTGCTTAGACCTTTAGATCTTCGATATACAACTGATAGAGTTTGGGCTCCATTATGGTGTTCACAGATGTCTCGACCTTGGAGATATCCTTACCAAAGACCATGGCTGCCTTCATGATGCTGGCATCCAGAAAACGTGTCTCCACGGTAAAAGCAAATTCTTCAGGCAAACTCGTATTAACGCGTGCCATGTTAAAACCCCAGATACCAAACGATGGAATAGTGACTTGATAACTTAACGTGTCATCAAAGACGGCCGCCAGGGTTTGTTCGATACACCAAAAAGTATATCGGGTATAAAAAGGCGATGAGCTTTGCGAAACGATGACGCCCTCATCCGCCATACGACGACGAATCATCGTATAGAATTCTTTTGAATAGAGTTTGTTTATCGCTTCGTTGTGCGGATCAGGCATGTCGATAATCACCCGGTCGTATAGAATCCCAGGTTGATTGATAAAGCTGAAGGCATCCTCGTTATAAACCGTCACTTTTGGATCTTCGAGGCTGTTTTTATTCAGCAATGACAACATGTGTAGATCCCGACTAATGTCAGTCATTTCCGGGTCTATATCGACGAGATGGATATTCTGCACATCGGGGTATTTAAGAATCTCGCGCACGGCTAATCCATCACCGCCACCAAGAACCAGCACGTTTTCACGGTTCCCTTTTATCGATAACGTCGGGTGCACTAGTGATTCGTGATAGCGGTATTCATCACGCGATGAGAACTGGATGTGCCCATCAATATAAAGACGCTGCTCATCCTGAGTGACGGATTGAGTCACGACTATTTTTTGATAGGGTGTCTGTTTATCGTAGATGACTTGGTCAAAATAAAGATGCTTCTCTGCGTAACGCGTAAGCACCGTCCCAAAGATGGTGAAACCGGCCAATAGAACGAGCACCGCCAATCCCAGAACAGCAAAGGATTTAGGATAGCGAAGATACTTTTTGAAAAAGTAAATATTGGTCAATGCGGTCAGCACATTAATTAAACCGATCGCAAATGAAGATCGAACCAAGCCTAAATTTGGTAATAAGAATAAAGGGAAGGCAACAGACCCAATTAACGCACCTAGATAATCAAGTGACAATACGTTGGCGATGGAATCACGCGTGCTTTGTCGCTGCTCCAGAATGCGCATGAGAATAGGTATTTCCATACCCACCAACGTGCCGATCATCAGAATCAGGCTATACATCGTGGTGTCGTAAAGCGCACGAACCATTGGAAATGCCATGAACAGTAGGATGCTACAGATCCCGCCGATGAGGGAAATGGCGATTTCTATGCTGATAAAATTCTGAATAAGGTCATCACCCAGAAGTTTTGATAAATAAGCACCCACGCCCATGGCAAACATAAACAAGCCGATCGTGAGCGAAAACTGATAAACACTGTTGCCCAATAAGTAACTTGAAACAGTGCCAATAATTAACTCATAAGCGATACCGCAAAGAGCAACGATCAGTATTGATATGAGCAGAATGCCCGTTTGGCGAGTGCTTAGATTTGAGTAATCCTGCATAGGGTTGGAGAAACGGGTAAGGGATTTATAGCGGAAGCATTAAGGGCACCTTTATTAATTCTGGGTTGAGCAGATTAAGATTCAGAATTTTCAAGAGCAAGGCTGCTAAGTGATTGTAATAGTTATTCTATTGCGAGTACTTAGTAACGCAGCTATTGGAAATTCTGGACTTTTCTATGCCCTTTGGGTGCAAGGTGCCAATCCATGAATAAATAGAGGTGCCCTTAAGAACATAACCGCTGCGCAATTAAACTATACAGAGATTAATGGTGAGCTTTTATGGCCACGAAACACGCAAAAGCACGAAGGCTTATTTGAACAAAACAACCTTTGTGCTTTTCGTAGTATAATTTATTACCGTCGAATCAAGTCGCAATTACTTCCCACGCGCATGACTACCAGAACCGGCTCTTGATTTAGCGCTAGGTGACGACTTACCAGCACTCTTGGACGGACGTTTAACGTTGGCCTGCTTGCTAGCCGGGTTGACTCCGGCTGATCTTTGACGGCCCATTAAATTACCCATCATCATGCCCATCAACATACCTGTCATCATGCCAGAAAAAGGGCTTGAGGCTGTTTCATCACCACTTGGGTTTGAAGCCAAAACACGCTGATTCTCTGAATCAAGCTCCATTTTGAACAACTCTTCTTCTTCGGCGCTCTGAGTGTGATTGTTATCAATATCACTGTATCCCTTGAACGAACCATCAGCCTCAGCAGTCACGGCAATGTAGCTTTCAGGATAGACCATAGGTCTGCTTGAATTTAATTTTGTTTCAAATTCTTTGCGCAAGGCTTCAATCGCCTTATCGCCATCATTGATGTCGGTCCGAGCACTCATTGCTTGCATACTATCGGTCGCAATTTCAGAGACCCGGTTTAAATCAATTGCCGTAGCACTGCCACCACAACCTACTAACAAGGACACCGTAAAAGCAGACACCGCCAATAATTGTTTAATCATCTTTTTTCCCTTCCTAATTTGTTAACGCTAATGGTTTTAATGAATAACTGTAATGGTCCTCATGGACATCATCTTCAAAATAATCTTGCAACGCACCTTCCTGTACAAAACCCGCCGTCGAGAGGACTTCACTTATCCCATCAAAATTGGATGGAAAAGTAAGAAAAACCACACGGGCCCCCTCTTCCTTCGCTCTATCCAGCCCGACCTGCACATCACCCACCGAGAATAATGCTTCGCCGTCGGTGTTCCAGCTAAAACCGTAGGCACCGTCCGTCTCGGCAATTTCATAAACAGAGTTGAAATCAACCGGTACTTGCTCGTCTTCAGTAGCAAATCGCGCATCTTGTTCGTCGGCCGGTTTTAGATGCATGCCCAGGATAATCTGGGCTTCACCCGCATCATAGAAATCTTTAAGTGTTATTTCAATAGAAAAGCCTAAAGATTGATAAAGGTGCAGAGCTGCCGCGTAAATCGCCCCGTCATCTTCTGATACATAATCGCTGACTTTGACGAAGAGCTTACGCCCATCCATCTGCTTCAGATGCTCAATCAAGTCATTGAGCATCTTGCGGCCATGTCCTTGATTGACGTAGTCTTTGCGTACATAAGTCCATGATAACCAGTGAGAATGATCGCATCCCGGAGGCGTTAAAAAACCCGTTACGCCAATAATCTCACCACCTTCTTCAAGGACAAATTGGTCCTCTACGCCGCCTGCCGCACGATAGTCATTTTCCGCTTCTTCGCCATCGTCCTCTTCATGCGCCGTAATGAGCGCGACAACCGCATCAATATCAGCCTCTTGCATTTCTCGTAGGAGCTTCATGGTGCCGCTCGATCCGCTGGCCGAACCTGACCTCGCAACAGCGTGGTCGTTTCTATTTGATCGGTTTCAAAGGCCTCTCGAAGCACCTCAATACACTTTTCGGGCTCCGTATCGCCACACATAAAGATATCCAGCGCAGCATAATCACGTTCTGGCCAGGTATGAATACTGATATGTGATTCAGCAAGTACCGCCACACCGGAAACACCCTTATTAGGTGTAAAGTGGTGAAGATGCAGGTGTAACAAAGTAGCACCCGCGATTTGAACACACTCCCGCAGCGCTGTTTCTATTCGCTCCAAGTCATCAAGGTAATTGGCATTCCATATATCAAGAATTAAATGCGTCCCCGCATAGTACAAACCATCCTGCTCAATAAACAGATCCTGGGGATCATTGATAGCATCAGGGTCAATCCGTTTTTTGTCGATATAGGTGGGCCATGCCACTGCTTCTGATTTCACACCGCTTACTCTTTAAATTAGGTTGTTAGGCTTGTTATTACTCTTTAATTACTCAAGTTTCAGAATTTATCTAAATTCGTCATCCCGGCAGGATGCCGGTATCCAATCACCATGGAGGGTTTCCAGCCATCGTGGAATACATCCCTGCAAACTAGAATTCCGAATCTTGGGTATTGGTTAAAACTATAGTGACTGTGACGCTCATTCCTTAGCATCTTACAGATAGTCAGGGTCTTTCTCTTCATTTCAACTATCAGGCTCATAAATTCTTTAAATATAGACGCATCAAAACTAAAGATAATCTGCGTGCATACTCGAACTCTATTTCAACATTGTAATACATGGAAACACCTAATATTCAGAAACTTAGGTGAATGCAGAGCAAGCAATCTATATAATCAATGAGTTATAACTACTTTCTATTCTACATTCTTGTTCACATGGCTTACTCTTATAGCCTAGCCTAACCAAAGGCTTCACCGAATTCGCTATATGCTAGGAGCATTTATTATGCTGAAACTACGCCGTCTTATCGCCACAACTGCAGCGATTGCATTAGGGCACCTCTCCCTGCTTGGCAGTAGCGCAGCATTCGCCCACCTCACCGACAACTTATCAGAAACGCCACAGGGAGCCTTGTCCAATATGGAATGAGTCTGAACGTGGAAGGTGTTTCCAACATGGAAT
>FXBE01000036.1_pt1 | contig 18246 bp, 18 predicted proteins | sample 5335311 | NCBI WGS metagenome assembly FXBE01 (sample SAMEA103928390, study PRJEB20085) | sediment metagenome | biome: marine biome; feature: hydrothermal vent; material: sediment | place: Atlantic Ocean | collected 2013-08-06T02:46:56 | depth 0.05 m | reverse complement strand
ATCAAGTATAGCTTCAATTCTAGACTAGCTGTGCCCACTATTTACTAGAATCCCCAGATACTTGAGGCTCAAGACTAACCGTCTTGTCTTTTGGAGAGTTAATCTGCCCAGCAACTCGCCAATTTCCGTCCTCTGACTCGAGTTGGAGATACCATTTCCCCGCCTTCAAGGGAGTAATATCTGCCTGCATAATCGCGCCATCGGTACTATTCAGATCCACAGTTTGGTCAAGGTCTGCGATAGTAGCGTGCAAAAGCTGTAATCGAATGGGCCCAGGCTTCGCATTACCGATTATTTGTAAATCAAGCAGATTAGCCTCAGGGGATAATCGAAGAATAGCCGATACTCCAAGCGCGGCAGCGTTTTGATCGCGCTCCAGGGACTGGTTTATCGCCAAACCTTCTTTATAGTAGTCATCCACCACCATGCCGTCTTGAGTTTTAACGGCTATGACAATGGTAACCATACAGGCAATGACCACTGAACCTGGTAGGCCAATAAGTACCCATGGCCAAAATTGCTTATACCAAGGCTCAGTATCTAACATTTCATGTTTCATATGCATAACGTTTGCAAAAGGATATTTGTAGGTTGTTTAGGACTCAGGATTAAATAAGGTGCGGAACTTGACGCCGAATTGTTGTTCCAGGTTGGATGATCTCAATAGGCGCATAGTGCTTCTACGCAACGACTTGAGATCATTCAAGCTGGGACAAAAAGGCACGTTAAGTTTCGTAGGTTATTTAATCCTGAGTCCTTATAGGTTAGTTGGGCCCAAAAAACGCGCGTCTTCTTCCACAGCAATGGCCGAATTTTGCGAGGATTTCAGATGAAACACAACCCAATTACTGGTTTCGGGGAGGTTCGCCGGATCTACTTCTAGTGTGATAACACGCTCTAGTATCTTACCACTAGGAACCACAAGATTATCCACCCCGCGTATTTTAACACCCTCAATTCCAGTCACATCAAGGGTATAGCTGTGCTTGGCATCATCCATATTAATAAGCTTAAGTGTGTAGACATTCTCGATCATGCCTTCACCATTTTCCCGATAAAGCGTGTTGCGATCTTTAATGATATCTAGCTCCAACGGGACGCGTTGCACAACGGCATAAATAAGACCGACTACAAATGCGAACATTATCAGTGAATAAACGACCACTCTAGGTCGCATAATATGTGGCATTTCACCACTGACTAATGAGTTTTCAGTGGTATAGCGAATAAGTCCCTTTTCATATCCAACCTTAGCCATTACATCATCACAAACATCCACACAAGCAGCACAACCAATACACTGATACTGCAGGCCATCACGAATATCGATTCCAGTCGGACAAACTTGAACGCACAGAGTGCAATCGACACAATCTCCAAGACTCTGGGCTTTTAAATCGCTACCTTTTTTCCGGCGACCGCGCGGATCGCCACGCTTTTGGTCATAGGAAACGATAAGCGTATCATTATCAAACATGGCACTCTGAAAGCGAGCATAAGGGCACATATAAATACAGACTTGCTCGCGCATAAAACCTGCGTTAGCCCATGTCGCAAGGCCATAGAAAATAACCCAGAAGGTTTCCCAAGGCCCTAGGCTGAATGTCATGATGGATAGTGCGAGCTCCCTAATGGGAGTGAAGTATCCGACAAAGGTGAAACCTGTCCATAAGCCTAACAATAGCCAAACAGTGTGTTTTACCCCCTTTTTGGTGATTTTATCCGAGGTCCAAGAAGCCTTATCCAACTTCATTTGCTTAGGACGATCCCCTTCGATACGCTGTTCAATCCAGAGAAACAGCTCCGTCCATACCGTTTGGGGGCAGGCATATCCACACCACACACGCCCTGCAACAGCGGTCACAAAGAACAATGCCAGCGCAGCAATAATCAGCAGCAGTGCCATGTAAAAAAAGTCTTGAGGCCAAAAAATCATGCCAAATATATAGAACTTACGTTCCGGCAGATTAAATAAAACAGATTGCTGGCCTCCGATATCTAACCAAGGCAAGCCATAATACAAACCCAACAACGCCAGCACCGCGATAACGCGTAGGTTTGCAAAAATGCCACTTACCTTACGTGGATAGATTTTTTGGTGTTTTGCGTAGACTACTTCTTCGGTCACTTTCTCATTTTTTGCGGTCATGAGTCTCTTCTTGCCTTGACTAAATTACAGGGCTTCATAAAATATTGTGTGCCAGCGCTACTCATTATTCCGATAATCCAAAAAAGGAAAAACCCTAGTGTATATGCGCCGGTGCGCGACACATTAGGCGTCATTGCTAAAGGATCAAAAACGGTAAAAAAAACTATCGTCGCCAGGCCCGCCACCAGAAAAGAGGGCCATAAAAGGGATACTAGTGATTGGCATTTACCCGTACTAGCATTTTTTATGTTTTCTTCATTCATCGTATTTCTCCCTAAACTATCTGATAGGTGCCTGGCTCGTCTCAGTCTATCAGCTGCCTAAATGCTATCGGATCCACATACCTTAGGAGCGTGCATGAGCCTCCATAACTCAGATATCCAGTGCATACGAGAGCCTATTGAATTCTTTACAATTAAGCATTGCGCATCATCAATTTCTGATCCACAACATACAAAAGCGACAACCTCCAAGAGGAGGTTGTCGCTTTAATTACGCGAGAGACATTGAATTATTTTTGGGACAGACTGTAGACGTAGGCCGCCACAAGATGTGCTTTGTCGTTTCCAAGAAAATCCTTATGTGCAGGCATAACACCATTTCTTCCTTCACCAATCGTTTTCTCGATGGTGGCCAGAGTACTGCCATACAACCATGTTTTATCGGTTAGATTAGGCGCACCCAAAGCAGGATTCCCCTGTGCATTTGGCATATGACAAGCCACGCAAATAGTATCGAATTTCGCTTTACCTTTTTCTGCCAAAGCGGGATCATGCTCACGACCACTCAAACTAATCACATACTGAGCGACTTGCTTAACCACCTCTTTACCACCCAGAGTTTGCTCATGTGCGGGCATTACTGCTGTTCGGCCGTTCATGACTGAGGCCTCGATCTGTTCAGGAGCCCCCCCCCATAACCAATCGTTGTCCGTCAGGTTGGGGAAGCCAGGCCCACCGCCCGCATCTGAGCTATGACAAATTGCGCAATAATTCGAGAAAATTCGCCCTCCCATCGCTAAAGCTTGCTCATCTTTGGCCAAAGTTGCAAGATCCTGCCCCGCGTATTGCTTAAAAAGCGGGCCGTACTCGGCTTCGGCCTTCTCAACCTCAGTGTTATATTGTCCCTCTTTAGTCCAGTTCAATACACCCTTAAAAGTACCCAAACCCGGATAGAGTATGTAATAAATCAGGGCAAAGGCGATAGTGCTGTAAAATAGCCACAACCACCATTTTGGCATCGGGTTATTGTATTCCTCAAGACCATCCCATACGTGTCCGGTTACTTCACCTTCAGCAGAATCACCTTTACGCGGTCTTGAAGCCCACCAGATCAACCATAAACAGGCAAATACATTACCCAGTGATATATATGTTATCCAGTTACTCCAGAAGCTGCTCATTTTTTATTTGCCTCCTTAATTGATCTTTGATGAATACGCTCTTCCTCTTCGTCGAAAAGCTGCATCGCTGCTTCATTGAAGGAAGTCTTGCGTTTCTTGCTCCACGCCCAAATCAACATACCGATAAAGGCAAACATGATCACTAACGTGGAAATACCTCTTGCGTCATTGATATCCATTGCCACCACTACCTCACAGTTTTAATAGTCGTGCCCATATTTTGTAGATAGGCAATTAGAGCATCCAATTCAGTTTTTCCTTCGACCTCGCTGGAGGCCTTAGCAATATCTTCATCGGTATAAGGAACACCCAACGTTTTCATTACCTTCATTTTGGCCTGGACACCCGTATGATCTGCCGGGTTCTTACCCAACCAAGGGAATGAGGGCATATTAGACTCGGGCACCACCATGCGCGGATCAGTCAGATGTATTTTGTGCCAATCATCACTATATCGCCCACCCACACGTGCCAGGTCAGGCCCCGTCCGCTTGGACCCCCAAAGAAAGGGGTGATCATAAACAAACTCACCGGCCACGGAATAGTGTCCGTAGCGCTCAGTCTCTGCTCGAAACGGACGGATCATCTGTGAGTGACAGGCGTTACAGCTTTCGCGGATATAAATATCACGCCCCGTTAACTGCAGCGCCGTGTAAGGCTTAAGTCCGTCGACCGGCTTAGTCGTCTCGTCGATAAAAAACAGCGGCAAAATTTGCACCAGACCCGCTACACTGATCACAATTACCGTCATGACGACTAAAAGAAACGAGTTTTTTTCTACTATTTCATGTGTTGCCATTATATCTTTCCTCTCGTTTATGCGGCGGTAGGTTCGGCTTCACCGATAACACCTTCAACGGACTGAGAACCTACGACCGTCCTCCAAACATTGAACGCCATAATAAGCATTCCGGTTAGGAACAATGCACCGCCAATCAAGCGCACGGTGTAAAACGGATACATGGCTTCAAGCGACTCAACAAAGCTATAAGTCAAGGTGCCATCAGGATTAACCGCACGCCACATCAAGCCCTGCATAACACCGGACATCCACATGGAAGCGATATAAAGCACCACGCCAATCGTAGCAATCCAAAAGTGCAGTTCAATCAAGCTGGTAGACCACATCTTGGCCTTACCAAACAGCCGCGGGATCAAAATATACAGTGAACCCATGGTAATCATAGATAACCAACCCAGGGTGCCTGAATGCACGTGACCGATAGTCCAGTCAGTGTAGTGTGACAACGCGTTTACCGTCTTGATCGCCATCATGGGGCCTTCAAAGGTAGACATCCCATAAAACGACAGAGACACGATGAGAAAGCGTAGAATCGGATCAGTACGCAGCTTATGCCATGCACCAGAGAGCGTCATAATACCGTTGATCATACCGCCCCATGAAGGCGCCAACAGGATCAGAGAAAAAACCATACCGGAAGTTTGCGCCCAATCCGGCAGTGCTGTGTAATGCAAATGATGAGGGCCGGCCCACATATAGGTAGAGATCAGTGCCCAAAAATGAACCACCGAGAGACGATAAGAGTAAACCGGACGACCCGCCTGGGTGGGAACAAAATAATACATCATGCCAAGAAAGCCCGTGGTGAGGAAAAAGCCCACTGCGTTATGGCCATACCACCATTGAACCATGGCATCGACGGCACCAGGATAGACATAATATGATTTGAACAGACTGACGGGTATTTCCGCAGAATTACCAAGATGTAACAAAGCAATCGTCAGAATAAAGGCTCCGTAAAACCAGTTCGCCACATAGATATGCGAAACCTTTCGTTTCGCCAAAGTACCGAAGAAAACAACAGCGTAGGACACCCAAACAACCGTAATGAGGATATCGATCGGCCATTCTAGCTCTGCGTACTCATGGCTGGTGGTTAACCCCAGTGGCAAGGTGATCGCCGCCGCAACAAGAACCACGAGCCAACCCCAGAAAGTAAAGGCTGCTAGACGATCACTGAACAACCGCGTCTTACAGGTGCGCTGAACCACATAGTAAGAGGTGGCAAACAGGGCAGAACCACTAAATGCAAAAATAGCTACATTGGTATGCAAGGGACGCAGACGACTAAATGTGAGCCAGGGCAGCTCCAGACTCAAGCCCGGCCAAATTAACTCGGCGGCGATAAAAACACCAAGCGACATAGCGACAACACCCCAGACGATCGTCATAATCGCGAATTGCCGCACTACCTTGTAGTTATAAGTGATTTCAGTTGACATAATTTCTCCTCATGTCTCGTTAGCTCTTGATAACGAACAGTATTTGACTTTGCATATAAACCCACAGACTTGTGGTTTATCACGCACAAAATTAAGTGTGCGGGAGAATACCACATAAGTTCGATGATTATTATTAATTTAAATCAAATCATGCAAGAGCATTGTAATTGTCTTTTTGCATGACTAATTTATGCTTGAGAATTCCCCATTTCCCTACTCATGAGATAGAATGGCCACAGTTATTTACAAAAGAATGGTTCGATGAGCCCTAGCTCTGCCCCAGTCACTCTAAAATTCAAAAGCAGTAAGATGTCCTGTAGTTCTTGCAGCCTATCCCAGCTTTGCTTGCCGCATGGATTAGGTGCAGAAGACATGGAAACTCTGGACGGTATTATTAATCACAAGCCACAGGTAGAACGCAATACAATTCTATTTCGCAGCGGTGCGGCGTTGCAAGGGCTCTACGCTGTCCGCTCCGGCTCATTTAAAACATACCGAAGCACTTCAGATGGCGCTGAGCAAATAACCGGTTTTTATTTTCCGGGTGAATTACTGGGGCTGGATGGGTTCGGTGATAATATTCATCGGTGTACCGCTCAAGCCCTGGAATCCTCCTCTGTTTGCGCGTTAACTATGCAAGATTTTGAAAAACTCTGCTGCAAAATAAGCGGTTTACGCCACCAGCTAATGCATTTAATCGGCACCGAGATCAATCAGGATCATGAAACGCTGTTGACGCTGGGCCAAATGAAAGGCGAGGAACGTTTAGCGGCGTTCTTAAACAACCTCTCCTTGCGGCTAGAGCAGAGGGGTTTTTCCGCCAACGAGTTCAACCTTTCCATGCCACGTCATGACCTTGCCAACTACCTTGGCCTAGCAGTGGAGACACTAAGCCGCATGTTCTCGCGCATGCAAGATGAAGGCGTACTCACGGCTAACCGACGCAATATCCACATCCTGGATTGGGACAAACTCAGAACCCTGGCTCATCAGGATCAGGGCTGTAGCAACAATTATTGACATTTCCCAGCGGACTTCTGGATTGCAATCCTTTTCATGAACACTATAGTGTTGAGCGACGTTGCTACAATCTGTAGCTACCAAAATTTTATCTGGAGAACACTATGGACTTAATGAAACTTGGGACACAATTGGTTATGAGCAAGCTTGGAGGTGGTGACGCAAGTTCAGATTCCATAACCTCAGTTCTGGGCAACCTACTAGGAGGCGGCGACAATGAAGGCGGAGGAATTGGCAGCATCCTTTCTTCCATGAAAGAAAAAGGCCTAGGATCTATCGCCGACTCCTGGCTGGGTGATGGCGACAACGAAGAAATATCCACCGATCAGCTCCGCGATGTCGTAGGTGGCAGTAAAGTCACTGAAATGGCTTCAGAGCTAGGCACAGATGAAGATTCACTACTCAGCGGCTTGAAAGATGCCTTACCACAGATGATCGATAAATCCAGCAGTGGTGGATCATTACTCGATAACTTAGGTGGTCTTAGTGGCGCACTCGGAATGGCGAAGAAGTTTTTAGGATAATATTAATCGTTCCCTAAATACGGGCGTATTTAGTAAGCGGCCTGCAATACCGCCCACACCACGAAGCACACATGAAGAAAAAAACGAGTCCAAACTTAGATTCTTCGTGGTGAAATCTTGCCGTTGAAGTTATCTAAGGCCTGTTGACAGGCCTAGATAACGCGAGAAAACCGCTGCTCACCCGCCTGTTTCCGCAAGCTCACATCAAAAACCATACAAACATTACGCACCAGTAATCGACCTGCAGGTAAAATACGGATCGAGTTTACATCCATCGCAATTAGGCCATCCCGCTCCATGGATTCAAACTGCCTGAGCTCATCCGTAAAGTATGGCTTGAATGTAATACGGAAATCCCGTTCGATTGCCCTAAAATCCAGTTTAAAATCGCAGATCAGCCGCTGAATAACTTCACGCCTGAGCTGATCATCGAAATCCAGAGTGATCCCCTTGATTATCGGCAAATGGCCAGCATCGATGCCTTCATAATAAGACTCTAGATCTTTGGCGTTTTGATTGTAGACATCGCATACCTTACCAATGGAGCTGACCCCCATGCCCAGCAAATCGCACTCACCATGCGTGGTATACCCTTGGAAGTTACGATGTAGACCGCCCGCTTGTTGGGCCTTAACCAGCTCATCATCCGGTTTGGCAAAGTGATCCATTCCCACATAGACATACCCGGCATCGGTAAGCTTTTGAATGGTATTTTGCAAGATCACCAGCTTATCATTCGCGCTCGGTAGATCGGCTTCATTAATCCGTCTTTGCGGCTTAAAGCGTGTTGGCAAATGAGCGTAATTAAAGACTGAAAGCCGATCAGGCGACAAATCAATCACGGCATCAAGGGTCCGATTAAAACTGTCGATGCCCTGCAAAGGCAAGCCATAGATTAAATCTACATTAATCGAATGCGCGCTCTCTTCCCTGCAAGCTTCAATAATTTCACGGTTGAGCTCGGTTGACTGAATTCTGTTGACCGCTTTCTGAACCTTAGGCTCTACATCCTGCACTCCCAAGCTGAAACGATTGAATCCCAGTTGGCGCAGATGTCGAATCGTTTTACGAGTGACCGAGCGTGGATCAATCTCAATGGAATAATCGCCTTTGTCATCATCACGTAAATTGAAATGCTGCCGAGTCACATGCATCAATTCGGCCATTTCATCATGATTGAGAAAGGTCGGTGTACCACCGCCCCAATGAAGCTGCTCCACTACCCGATCGTGGTCATACAAGACCGACTGCATCTCAACCTCTCGACACAGTCTTTGCAGATAGTCCTCGGCCAGGCTGTAATCCTTGGTGACGATTTTGTTACAGGCGCAGTAAAAACAAATCGTATCGCAAAAAGGAATATGGAAATATAACGATAGCGGCTTGGGGATTGGGTCCTCATTACTGTGTTGCACCGCCGTACGATAGTTCTCTTCCGTAAAACTATCCGTAAAAGAAACCGCTGTGGGATAGGAGGTATAACGCGGACCGCTACAGTCATAACGGCGAATCAGATCGAGGTCAAATTGAACTTGTTCGAACATATTGATTAAATTTCACTACCTGCAGAAAACAAGCATACAACATACGACAATGAGGCCACATAATTATTGATCAGAATCAATCGCTCACCATCTGCCATTGAATTAGCAGAGCGTTTATAATCCATTATTCATCAAATCAAGGAGCCTCACATGACCGATAAGTCCGATTACAGCGCTGAAGAATGGCAACTTCTCATCGATATCCCCATGATAGTAGGTGCCGCCGTTATGGTCGCAGGTAAAAGCGGCCTAGGGACCGTTAAAGAATCTTTTACCCTTGCACGGGAAAACATAAGCGCAGTACGCGATTATCCAGACAATACACTTATTCAAGCGATTCTATCGGCGCGCACTAAAGACAAAGAAAAGTCATCGATAGAATCCTTTAGCCATCCCATGCTCAAACTGCAGCCTGAAGAGTTTAAAGACGCTGTGGTAGAAAAATCCCGAGAGGTCAATACACTATTAGGCAATAAATCCAACCCCGCGGAAGCAGACGAATATAAGGCCTGGATAAAAACGATTGCCGACAAGGTCGCCCACGCAGCCAGCGAAGGAGGAATACTGGGATTTGGTGGAGAACAATTCAGCGAACAAGAAAAAATAGCTATCAATGAAATTAATTCCGCCCTGGGTATCGCCTAACCATAGCGACCCAGAAAACCCGGGAGTGGACTAGTTACTCCCCCGCCACAATTAACGATGAGAAACCACCGTGTCTAAATCAGAAGTACTCTTTGAACGCGCCCAACGCACCATCCCTGGCGGCGTCAACTCTCCAGTCCGCGCCTTTAAGGGCGTGGGTGGTGATCCAATCTTTATTCGGCGGGCCGAGGGGGCTTATTTGTTCAGCGCTGATGACCAACGTTACATCGATTACGTGGGCTCATGGGGGCCGATGATTGCCGGGCACGCTCATCCAGAGATTATCAAAGCGGTCCAGGATGCTGCCGTCGATGGACTCAGCTTCGGCGCACCCACTGAGTTGGAAGTTGTACTCGCAGAGAAAATTTGTGAAATTCTGCCATCCATGGAAATGGTTCGCATGGTCAGCTCCGGCACTGAAGCTACGATGAGTGCTATCCGCTTGGCGCGTGGTTTTACCGGCCGGGATATAATCGTAAAATTTGAGGGGTGCTATCATGGGCATGGAGATTCGTTGCTCGTTAAGGCCGGTTCTGGCGCTTTAACACTGGGGATTCCAAACTCCCCAGGCGTACCCGCATCGTTGGCTGAACTCACGCTGACGCTTGACTACAATGATCCCGAGTCCGTCAGACAGACCTTTGCCACTATGGGCAAAGAGATCGCCTGTATTATCGTAGAACCCGTCGCGGGTAATATGAATTGCATACCGCCTATTGAAGGATTCCTTGAGAGCCTGCGAGAAGCGTGTGACGAGTCCGGTGCGGTATTGATTTTTGACGAAGTCATGACCGGTTTCCGGGTCGCTTTAGGCGGCGCGCAATCCATTTACAAAGTCACCCCGGACCTAACAACGCTAGGGAAAATTATCGGCGGAGGCATGCCGGTCGGCGCATTCGGCGGCAAACGAGACATTATGCAACAAATCGCCCCCACGGGTCCTGTCTACCAAGCAGGAACCTTGTCCGGCAATCCCATTGCAATGACCGCAGGACTTAAAACACTGGAGATCATCTCTCGACCGAATTTTTACTCAGATCTCAGCGATAAAACTCAACAACTACTGAAGGGTTTAAAAGAAAAAGCAGAAGCGGCCAATATCCCTTTTACGACAGCACAAGTCGGCGCAATGTTTGGTCTACTCTTTACAGATATTGAAAAGGTAAGCTCGTTTCAACAAGTCATGGACTGCGACAGCGAACGCTTTAAACAGTTCTTTCATGGCATGCTGGAGCACGGCGTGTATCTAGCACCTTCCTCTTTTGAAGCAGGTTTTTTATCTAGCGCACACAGTAGCGTAGATATTCAAAAAACGCTGGACGCCGCCGCATCGGTCTTTAAAAAGTTATAGAGCAGTACAGTGGCTAGATTTAACGGCAGTGGATAACTCCACTGCCAACAGTCGTTCTCGAATAGTTTTACTGAATGGAATCTACGTCCAGCGTTTTAAGGTAGGCTGAAAATTCTTCCCTGAGTTCCGCGTGCCGTAATCCATACTCGACTGTTGCTTTCAAGTAACCGAGCTTATCGCCGCAGTCGTAACGCGTGCCTTCAAACTCATAAGCCAGGACGCGTTCATTCTTGAGCAGTTCAGCAATCGCATCCGTTAATTGAATTTCTCCCCCCGCACCCTTCGGAGTATTCTCTAGCAAGTTGAATATCCCGGGAGTGAGGATATAACGCCCGACAACTGCGATGTTTGATGGCGCATCTTCTTGGCTAGGCTTTTCCACAATACCGTTGACATGCCAGAGCCGTTCACCCGCTTCTGCGGCCGAAACAATACCATAGCGATCCGTTTCATCTTCCGGTACTTGTTCACTGCCAAGTACGCTGCAACCGTGGTACTCAAAGACTTCGACCATCTCTGATAAACCTGCTTTGCCATTTTTCCCAGCAATCAGATCGTCGGCCAAAATTACTGCAAACGGCTCGTTCCCAACAATATTCTTAGCACATAACACCGCATGCCCCAAACCTAGTGCTTCTGCTTGACGAATGTAAACACACATAACATCTTTAGGAATGATATTCCTGACTTCATCCAGTAGCTTTTGCTTACCGCGTGCTTCGAGTTCAGCTTCTAGCTCATAGGCCTTATCAAAATGGTCGGGTATTGAACGCTTATTTCGTCCTGTCACGAAGATCAGTTCTTTAATACCCGCGGCGACGGCTTCTTCAGCGGCATACTGAATCAACGGCTTGTCAACCACAGGTAGCATTTCTTTGGGGTTGGCTTTAGTGGCAGGAATGAAACGAGTTCCCATTCCCGCAACGGGAAATACAGCTTTACGAATCTTTTTTGGCATAGTGTCCTGAGCCCTTATATTATCCAAAATTTAAAAAGCACCCCAATAGGAATGCCCGGTAACGTACCGAAAATATTAACAAATCCGACCGCTAGTCCAGCGAGACTTGCATCTCAGTTAATGCACTTTTCGGAGAGACGGCGCCCGTTATCGGACGACCGACCACCAAATAGTCACTTCCAGTATTTATAGCATCGCGAGGACTCAATGTTCGACGTTGATCCTGGAGATCGGTTCCCTTAGGTCGAATGCCGGGGGTCACAAGAAGAAAGCTCTGACCACAAGCACGGCGTAATTCGCTCGCCTCCAGAGCAGAACAAACGACACCATCAGCCCCTGAAGAACGCGCCAATTCGGCCAGATGCGATACTTGATCCTTGGGGTTTCGACTATAACCCGCTTGCAACAAATCCTCTTCATTCATCGACGTAAGCACAGTCACTGCGATTAAAAACGGTCGTTGACTCAACGGCTCAAGAGCTTCTCTAGCCGCTTCAAGCATCCGCGCACCACCCGTGGCATGTACATTGATCATCCAGACACCAAGGCCCGCAGCGGCCCGGCAAGCGGATGCAACCGTATTTGGAATATCATGAAATTTAAGGTCGAGAAAAACTTCAAAACCTCGTTGATGAAGCACATCCAGAAACGCTGGGCCTGCCACCAGAAATAACTCAAACCCCACTTTCAAGCGACATTGAGAAGCGTCAATCTTATCGACAAACGCCAGCGCCAGCTTCGCCGAAGGATAATCCAGAGCAACAATAATACGTGGGCCCATTACTCCTCCAGCCACGTATATTCCACAGGGTTCTGATAGGGGCGAACCGTACCCCAATTCTGACAGCTCGGGCATTGCCAAAAAATCACATTGGACTCAAAACCACACTGAGTACAATGACAAGCCATATAAGTTGAAAGCCGCATCTCTAGCAAGCGCTCTAATGCTTCGAACGACGCCTTTATCTCTCCCTGAGTATTGTCACGCATCATCTCAAGAAAGGATCTAACGATATAGGGCGAAGCCTCATCGCGCTTGAGTTCAGCATGCAACATGCCCCGAACTTTCGCCTGATCTCCCAAACCTTCGTATGTTTTGATAAGAAAAAAGCGCGCCGATGCATCGTGTTGGTAGTCTACATATTTATGGACAAAAGTAGGAAACTGTTGCAGATCTCCATCCTCAGAAAACAGATCATAGAGACGCTTTATCACCAAAGGAGAAAAGTAGCTTTCCCTCTCAAGCGCAGTTCGATAACTCTGTATTGCTTCTTTGCGCTCCCCCAAAGAGCTGAGTAAGTCCCCCGATTGAATAAAAGCACGCACGCAATTCGGATCCGTAGCAATCGCTTTTCGAATACTCTCGCGGGCATCATCATCACATTGCTTTCTGACATAATTCTCCACCATTTCACAGTAAAAATGGGCTATCCGGACTTTCTGCGATTGGCCACTGACCTTTTCCAATTTTTCAGCCATAGAAATGGCGTCGCCCCACTCCCTTTCCTTTTCATAGAGCTTTCTAAGATAGCGAAAAACCTCTGCCGACGCCGATTTATCCTCAACAAGTTGTAAAAAAATGCTCTCTGCACGATCGAGTACACCAGCCTTTAGATAATCTATACCCAGTTGCAACAAGGCACTATTCTTCTGTTCGACAGATAAATTAGGGCGGGCTACCACGTTCTGATGTATGCGGATCGCTCGGTCCACCTCGCCTCTGCGACGAAACAGGCTTCCTAACACTAGATGAGTTTCAACTGTATCCTCATCGACATCCACCAATTCAACGAACAGCTGAATAGCTTTATCAGACTGTTCACTGAGTAAGTAGTTAAGCCCTTGAATGCATTGCTGGCTAAACTGACGGGGTAACTCTTTTTTAGGTGGTATAGAGGTTTGAGTCCGTCTAGCGGTTACCCAACCGGAAGCGGCTGCAACAGGAAGTAGCAGCCATAAGATAACGTCCATTACGCTGCGTAGTCGTTAAACCTAGAAACCTCAGTTGGGCGCGAAAAAGACATGTAAGATATTGGTGTATATGGTGAAACAGAAAAAATCGTAGTCACCTTGCGGGTGATGAGAGGTTTTTCTGTTTTGCCAGGTGCGCCAAGAGCTTGCATGGACTTTCGTGATCCAACTGAGGTTTCTAGGTTAAAAGCTGAAGAGCAGAAAAAAACAAACGGTGCGATTAATGTAACAATTATGTTCATCTTCAACCAATACTATGAAGGTATAAAGTTAGGAGCATTAGTCAAATCAGGAAATACAATACATGCACAGCGATTTAGAACTATTATCAAACAGAAGAGACTCGGAAAAACAAGCTAGTTCTATTCAATCAAAGAATCACTCCTTGATCGGAGTATCCGTAGAATCCATAACTCGCTCGCGCAGCTGTTTCCCGGGCTTAAAATGAGGAACATATTTGCCATTAAGATCCACAGATTCACCGGTCTTGGGATTCCTGCCAGTACGCGGCGGCCTAAAGTGTAAGGAAAAACTTCCAAAACCCCTAATTTCAATCCGTCCTCCCGACGAAAGAGCGTTACTCATTTGCTCGAGAATAATCTTTACTGATAGCTCGACATCCTTGGCTGCGAGGTGAGTTTGTTTATAGGCAAGCGTTTCAATTAGGTCTGACTTGGTCATCTTGAGTTAGCTTATTTATATTAATTAAAGAATCCTGGTAACTATTCAAGTAATCGCAGAATTCATAAAATTCGACTGCACCGTTGAGTATGAATAATCCTGGGCCTTTAACAGGCCCAGGATTATTCATTTCAATCTTCTGAGTCGTTGCCCCCCATTTGGGACTTCAAGTTTTTCAAAGCATCGTGCATTGAACCACCTGACACAGTGGTACTGGTCTTATATTCTTGCACAACCTCTGCCTCTTCATCTGAATCTTTAGCCTTGATGGAAAGCGAAACGGTGCGTGTCTTGCGATCCACACCAATAAACTTAGCCTCAATTTCATCGCCTACCGACAATATTTTACTGGCATCCTCCACACGATCCCGCGACAGTTCAGAAGCGCGCAAAATACCATCAACGGTATCAGCCAACTCAACCACTGCAGCCTTAGCATCGACTTCCTTAACCACACCTTTAACAATACTGCCTTTAGCATGAGCAGCCATGTACATGGAGAACGGATCTTTATCCAATTGCTTAACACCCAGAGAAATACGTTCGCGCTCAGGGTCGACTGCAAGAACAATCGTTTCAAGCTCTTCACCCTTCTTGAAGTCACGTACAGCTTCTTCGCCGGGGACATTCCAAGAAATATCGGAGAGATGCACTAAGCCGTCGATTCCACCATCAATGCCAACAAATATGCCAAAGTCAGTAATTGACTTGATCATACCCCTTATGTGGTCCCCTTTATTAAAGTTGACGGCAAAATCATCCCAAGGATTGACTTGACACTGCTTCATACCCAGAGAAATCCTTCGGCGCTCCTCATCAATATCGAGAATCATGACTTCGACTTCATCACCCAGATGAACAAGCTTAGCCGGATTAATATTTTTGTTAGTCCAGTCCATTTCTGACACGTGGACCAAGCCTTCAACACCATCCTCAATCTCAACAAAGCAACCATAATCGGTGATATTTGTCACTTTACCAAATAGACGCGTGTTCTCGGGATAACGACGAGTAATATCCACCCAAGGATCTTCGCCAAGTTGCTTGAGACCCAGCGATACGCGATTACGTTCACGGTCAAATTTGAGTACTTTAATTTCAATTTCTTGACCAATCTCAACCACTTCTGAGGGGTGCTTAACACGCTTCCATGCCATGTCTGTAATGTGCAACAGGCCATCAATGCCACCCAGATCAAGAAAGGCACCATAATCAGTAAGATTCTTGACAACACCCTTGATATTCTGACCTTCCTGAAGATTCTCGAGCAATTCTTCGCGTTCTGCGCTGAATTCAGATTCGACAACGGCACGTCGAGAGACCACCACGTTATTACGTGCTTGATCCAGTTTAATCAGTTTAAATTCAAGTTCCTTGCCTTCCAGGTAAGCGGTATCTCGAACAGGTCGTACATCGACCAAAGAACCCGGTAAAAACGCGCGAATACTATCCAGTTCAACCGTAAAACCGCCTTTAACCTTACCGGTGATAACACCTTTAACAATTTCGTCCGCTTCCTGAGCCTGCTCCAGAACCTTCCAGGCCTTGGCACGTTTGGCTTTTTCACGCGATAAACGCGTCTCACCCATGCCATCTTCAACAGAATCGAGCGTAACCTCAACAACATCTCCAACCCCAACTTCAAGCTCACCACCGATGCTATAAAACTGCTCGATAGGGATAACACCTTCTGACTTAAGACCAGCGCTAACCACCACAATATCGGAACGTATATCGATGACCGTACCATTGATAATGGTGCCGGGCTTCATTTGGGTAAAAGCGAGACTCTCCTCGAATAATTCTGCAAAACTTTCAGACATGATTTAGAAAACCTAATAGGACAAGGCTAATCAAAAACTTAGCCTTAATAGTTAAAGTTAAAAATAAGCATAAATAACAATCTATGCCACCTGTGAAAATCCCTTTTCCGCTGCTAGCGTTAATACTTGATCCAGCATTTCTTCGATCGAGATAGATGAACAATCGACGACAATTGCATCGTCCGCCGGACGCAGTGGCGCAACCTTACGATTGCTATCACGTTCATCGCGCGCGGCGATCTCTCGAAAAAGGGCGTCTATACTAATCTCAAACCCTTGATCTTTCAACTGCTTATGCCGTCTCTGAGCACGTTTTTCCAGGCTAGCAGTTAAAAAAACCTTGAGTTTGGCAAATGGAAAAACAATCGTTCCCATATCGCGACCATCCGCCACCAGGCCCGGAAGCTGCAAAAAAGCTTGTTGTCGTTCTAACAATGCAGTGCGAACTTCGCCCAGAGTGGCAATTGTGGAGGCCGTTTTACCGCAGGACTCTGATCGTAATTGCGAAGTTACGTCCTCTGCCCCGAGTATAATTACCGCCCCCCCATCGGCTCCTTCCTGAAAATGAATGTCCAGCTTTTTTGCCAGCTGCGATAAGGCGGCAGGATCATCAAGAGCGGTATTCGATTTAAGTGCCGCAAGTGCCAGCAATCGATATATCGCACCACTGTCTAGCCAATACCAACCCAGCCGCGTTGCCAACAGCCGGCTCAACGTACCCTTACCTGAGCCACCTGGACCATCAACCGTAATCAGCGGAATATCAGGGCGTTCCATGTTGACTCGCTATGTTCATTCCAACACCAGCACAGGCTTTGATAAAGCTGGGAAATGATGTGTTTACATTGTCACAATCGCGGATTTCAATACTGCCATCACTGCGTAACGCAGCCACGCTAAAGGCCATAGCAATGCGGTGATCACCATGACTATCTACAGTGCCACCTCGAAATGAACCGCCTTGAATAGTAATACCATCGGGCCGTGGCTCGGCCTCAATTCCACACGTAAGCAAGCCATCAGCCATGACCTGAATACGGTCACTCTCCTTCACACGTAGTTCTTCAGCCCCCGCCAGCCGGGTCTGCCCTTTCGCGCAAGCCGCAGCGATAAACAATACCGGAAACTCATCGATAGCCAATGGCACCAGCGCTTCAGGAATATCAATTCCATTTAGATCAGCAGCTTTGACATGAATATCAGCCACCGGTTCACCGCCCACTTCGCGTTCATTCACAAACGTAATATCAGCCCCCATCAAGCGCAGAATATCGATAGCGCCTGTTCGTGTTGGATTAACACCAACATGCTCCAGCACAAGATCTGACCCGGGCGTAATACTGGCCGCCACAAGGAAAAACGTGGCGGATGAAATATCTGCGGGGACATCAATATGGGTTGCTATAAGGCGACTGCCACCCTTAATACAAACCGTCGCATCTGATCGCGAAACAGAAACACCAAACCCGCGCAGCATTCGCTCAGTATGATCACGCGTTGGTGCAGGCTCGGTGATACAAGTTTCACCCTCTGCATACAGACCAGCCAGCAACACCGCTGACTTTACTTGCGCACTGGCAACCGGCATTTCGTACTGAATGCCCTGCAGATTCTGACCGCCATGAATACGCAACGGCGGTGTTCCCTTCTTATTGGCGTCGATACTCGCTCCCATTTTGGTCAGCGGCTGAGTCACGCGACGCATCGGACGACGATTCAGTGAAGCATCGCCAAATACCTCCACATCAAAAGGCTGTCCGGCGAATAAACCTGTTAACAAGCGCATGGACGTGCCTGAATTACCGAGATTTAAGGGGGATTTCGGCGGCTTAAGACCATCTAACCCTACTCCTTGAATAACGACATCGCCCTTGTCCGGGCCTTCGATAGAAACACCCAAGGCACGGAATACTTCTAAAGTGGCAATACAGTCA
>FXBE01000035.1_pt1 | contig 18404 bp, 9 predicted proteins | sample 5335311 | NCBI WGS metagenome assembly FXBE01 (sample SAMEA103928390, study PRJEB20085) | sediment metagenome | biome: marine biome; feature: hydrothermal vent; material: sediment | place: Atlantic Ocean | collected 2013-08-06T02:46:56 | depth 0.05 m | reverse complement strand
TTTCTAAGCCTGAAATAGATCTTCCGGAGGATACAGATCCTCATAGCGATGTAGTCTATAGCCGGGCAGCGCAAAACTTACGCGAAATGATTGCTGCGGGAGTTCTTGTGCAGGACGATAAACCCTGTTATTACGCGTATCGGATGGTTATGGGCGTGCATGTTCAGATGGGTTTAGTGGTTGCAGCCTCGGTGGCTGATTACGAGAGCAATCGAATCCGTAAACACGAATTTACCCGCCCTGTAAAAGAGGATGACCGTGTACGTCAAATAGACGCAGTTAATGCTCAGACCGGGCCTGTACTACTGGCCTATCCCGGGGCCTCGAATATTGACGATATTATCGACGTGGCAACTGCGCGGGTTCCTGATGTCGATGTCACCGCTGATGACCATGTCCGCCATAGTCTGTGGATTATTGATGATAAAAAGACGATCAACAAATTGACCTCTGCATTTGAAAAATTGCCGGCGCTGTATATTGCTGATGGGCATCATCGCTCTGCGGCTGCGGCGCGTATCTGTAACGAGCGGGGAGGCTCAGAGGATGCTTTACATCGTAGTTTTCTATCCGTGATTTATCCGCACCACGAAATGAAAATACTCGATTACAATCGAATCGTGCGTAACCTCAATGGGCAGACCTCTGAAGATTTCTTAGCGACAGTCGGTAAGATTTTTAAAGTCGAGCCGGTCGAAACGGCGGTTGCACCGCTGAATCAGGGTGAGTTTGGTATGTATTTGGAAGAGCAATGGTATCGTCTGCGATTGCCAACCGATAATATTCCGGATGATCCCGTTGCTAGCTTGGATGTTAGTTTGTTAGCGGACTTTCTGATTGAACCGTTGCTGGGGATTTCTGACCCGCGCACCGATAGTCGCATCGATTTCGTGGGCGGTATCCGCGGCCTGGAGGAACTGGAAGATCTTGTTGACGATGGTAAAGCTGCGGTCGCCTTCTCGCTCTTTCCAACGCGTATGGATGCACTAATGGCGGTCGCCGATGCTAATGAAGTGATGCCTCCAAAATCTACATGGTTTGAGCCTAAGTTGGCGGATGGACTGGTGTCTTATATGTTGGGATAAAACCTGGTCTAGTATGCGTCAGCGAGCACTGACGCATAGTTATGGGCTGTGCAATTTGGTTCGGTGCCCATCGCAGTATTTGGTCAGGGATAGAGTAAGAGGGTCGAGACACCCAAACGGGAAGAGAAGCTTATCTTTGATAAGACCCCTGCGAAGACGGATGCTCCACAGGGGTTTCTCTTTTGCTTAACAGTTATGGCTTCGGCACCACCAATTTAACGGGTGCTAACGTTGCAGCGTTAACTAAGGTAGGAGACCAATAGCCCATCCAAGGTTCTAGGTTATCGCTGGTGTTGATGAGCGCATAATCGTCAATGCCGTTATAACTCCACAATTGGTTATGTACGATAGCGCCACTCTCAGCGGTATCCAGATCGCAGCTTGGTGCACAATCACCCGAGTCGGCGGCGACGGTTGTGTTACCAAGAGTCCCTGCAGTGTCATAGGGATAGCCAATCATATTCCATTGATTATCATTACTTATCGTCGCCAGTGGAATATCGAAGCTTGCCGCCGCTGTGGGGGTGCTGCCGGAGGGCATGGCCAGAGTCACTGGGTTAGCACTGTTCTGGATTATCCAATAGCCCACGCCTTGCTCCAGGATCCCACTCAGGGTGAGGTCGACATAAGAATTATTGTTGTTGTCAGTGTCGTAGCGCCATACAGCCCAATCTGTGCCGTATGTACCCGGTATATTTGGGAACACATCATTAACGGTATTCGAGGAACCCGGGTTGCATGGGAGGCTGATCTGTCTCCACTGATTGCTGGCTAGCTCGAAGCTACCGCCACAAGAGGATTCGCCGCTAATAGCGATATTATAAAAGCCTCCATTGCCGTACTCACCAAAGCCGGCCGACCAGTTTGGATTGTCAGATAAGGCTTCTACCTGGATGTAGTAAGTACCAGCATCCAGTGATTCACTATAGGTTAAGCCATCAGCTGTAGGTAGGCCGGTAGGACTCACCTGCTCCACAGGTGTACCCGCTGCATCAAGCAATGAAGCTTTCATTGATAAGTTAGTACCCAGATTCTCGGTATCGTCTATCGACGGGATGAGTGGAGTCACAGACAAATTCACCTGCTGAGGGCGGGTAAGGGTAAATTGATAGACGTCGGTATCTGCAGCGAGACCGACAGGTGAAATTACACCACGCAGATCATTTGCGGGCAAAGTGATAGCTTGAGCGGATCCGGTAGTCTCGCCTGCTTCGTCGGCAGCAGCGCCTAGTTTGTTATTTACGATGGCTAAGTCGTCTTCTTGATTGTTAGCGCCTGGATAGTCTCCCTTACTGAACTGCACGTATTTTTGACCAAAAGGCGCACCCATTATGGGCCCCCAATTTCCATGGCCGCTGTAGTAATCAGGGTTAGAGGCGTCGCCGTCGTGGCGTAAACCCATCTGATGTCCAGATTCATGGGAAATTGTTTGTCCCATAGACCCTTTCGCTGGATTCCAGGTCCAAGAAATTTGCGCGTAGTCACTATCCCTTCCGAATGTGTGTAAAAAAGCTACGCCGCCAGCGTTTAGGAAGCGAGTAGAAGTCACAATATTACGAACTTTGTTGGGATTTGTTGTTGCATTAAATATATCGATATCTGTAGTGACATTAACGTTAAACTGGGCGTAATCTTCAGCGGCTTCCCTCCATGCTAGCCACATGCGGTTGATTTCAGCCTCGGAAAAAGTACTGTTGCCTCCATAGGGAGTATAATCAAAGTCAAAGCCACCGTTAAACCGGTCGTTCCAGATTGTTCCAGAAACAGTGCCTCCCCAATAATCGATGAAAATCACGTTTGGGGCATTTGGCTTGCTCTGCAGCTTTTTCAACGTGCTTATATCGGGTGTAAATGCTGTGTTGCTTGATCCACTATCTTCTGCGTCCAAAGGTATTGCCGTAGTGGCGCTAAATGTATCGGGAAAATTGACACAATGATGGTCGTTGGCATCCTGTAAGATAAATGTCCCTTGTCCACGACTATCAATACTTGCCAATTGATAAGTAACTTGTTTAGCATCGAAGAGTAGGAGCTGAGAAACAGTATCGTTTTTTATGGTGACTTCAAGTGCACCAGTTTTCTCCGGTAGTGCCACAATCCAAGTTTTTGTCGCTGCTCTACTATCGCTTTTAGCGGCGCTACTAACGTCTCCGTCACTCAGGGTGGTGGTTACTTTTCCTTGAAGTACACGACCGTCCGATAATGGAACGGTTACTTCTTGACCGATTTTTAGTGAGTTGGCCACAGAGGTGTTAATGCTAACTGATATCGGTTTCGACTCATCGGTGGGTGGGCTTTCGGCCAAGCTATATATTGGTTCGTCTGCGAGCGATGCACCCGAAGTGAATATTAAAAAACAAAAGAGAAATGGTTTTATTCGGTGAAGCCACAATCCATGCATTGATCTTTCCTTAAGTTAGGCAACCTAACTCGATATTTATAAGGTAGCTAAAAAACGCCAAAAGCTTCACGCGAGAAAATGCAAGGCAAGTGCTTAGTGCGCCACCATTTAACGGTATCGGTAGCTCGGTTTGTGGAGCTTATAGAGTAATTTTCTTCCACTTGATTTGAATCAGATGTGTTCGAAGCTTTCTTATCTAATCTCAATCACTGGTTGGCTTAAAATAGCGAGTTGTAAGAAGCAAGTTTACAAAAACAATAGATATTTTCTTTAGAATCCCTGTTTAGAATGATAAGTCCATTACCGATATTTATACCTGATCATTGCTTTATAGCATGTGATGTAACTCACGTTATTTCTTTCAATAGAAAGATGTTTACATAGTGATACACATCAGAAGACCCTCTCAAATCTCCCAGCTTCTGACTCATCATAAATGTCCGAATAAGTTTGGATTGAGTCAGGGTGCTTGATAAATGGTCAGTAAATAACGGGGGGTAAGCTGTCACGGCGAATCTTTCAGTATGCAACTTTAAGAGAAGACTAGCGACTATTTTGATTCGCCTTGCTGCGAGGATTGTTTAAATCATATTTTATGGAGCGTGCTAGGCGGCTGAGTAATGTGGCAAATAACCTAATGAGTGCTATATAACCCATATCTAGGGCGGCACTCGAGCTCGGTTACGTTGAAATATATGGAGTTTATTGAGTGGCATGGATTTTCCATAAGCGTGGCAACAACTAAATAAAATTAGGAGTCGCACCGCTATGAAAAAAATATACCCCACCTTATTGGCGTTAGCCATGAGTCAGTACTTAGGCACTGTCCAAGCCGATACGCTCGATCCAGTCATTATCAAGGATACCGTCATTATTAACCCGAATACCTCAGAGCCTGAGTATTACAACCGTAGTCGTGGTGTTAGTGCAGATGGCGGAGATTTTCTGGGGCAGGTTTCCGGTGTTTCCACGAGTCGGTTTGGTGGTCGTGGTCTCGAGCCGATTGTACGAGGGCAGTCGCAGACTCGTTTAAATATACTGCTTGATGGTGCTTATGTGCATGGCGGATGTCCAAATCGCATGGACCCACCGGCGAGCTGGGCTGCGCTGGAAACGTATGAAGAGGTCACGGTACTAAAGGGTGTGCAGTCGCTGCTTTATGGCGGCGGCGGTAGCGGTGGGACTGTGCTGTTTGAGCGGGATTCACGCGGCTTGGCCGAGCAGAAAGGCTTGCATGGTCGTGTGGGCTTGTCTGCCAGTGATAATAATACGCCTAGCGATCTATCGGCAGACATCATGTCTGCGGGAGAGAAAGGCTATATTCGTGGTATTGGAGAAATAAAGACGGTGGATAATTATGAAGATGGTGATGGTCGTGAGGTGCGTTCATCCTTCGATCATAAACAGGCCGGTGTTATCCTGGGTCTCACGCCTACTCAAGATCGTCTATTTGAACTTAGCCTGGAAAAAAATGATTTTGAAGACGCGCTGTACCCCGGCGCTGGAATGGATAGCCCCGTGGAGGAAGGTAATATCTACCGCCTGCGCTACGAAGATAAACCCGCTGCGGCTTGGTTGAATTCGGTGAGGACTGAGCTTTATCTGAGTGATATCGACCACGTTATGAATAATTTTAGTCTCCGCACTCCGCCTAAATATCCACCGGCTAGTCCCAAAGCGGGTGCTGATATGAAGCGTGAAACACCGACGACATCAAAGACCAGCGGAGGCCGGCTCATACTAGACAGTGGGTCGGGCAATACACACTGGAACTACGGGGTAGACCTCCAGCGCAACGAACGCGATGCGGCTTTCAATAACCAAGATAGTGGTGTCGCAAAATCAATTTCTCTAATGTGGCCGGACGCTTCAATAGAGCAGAAGGGGTTGTTTGGTGAAGCGACCACCACATTGGGTAAGGGACAACGACTGAAGTACGGACTAAGGGTAGATTTAGTCGATAACTCTGCCGACAAAGTCGATATCAAGCCGGATGTCGGGCCCAAAACTCCCAATGAAATCTATCAGATGTACTATGGTGTATCGGCAGAAGATCAAGATGAAACCAATCTCGGTGCTTTGCTACGCTACGAGCAAGACCTGAGCAGCGGGCTAACCCTGTTTACAGGACTGAGCCGCAGTGTGCGGGTTGCTGACGCCACCGAGCGCTATATGAACAAATGGGCGCCTGATGCTAAAAAACGCTGGGTCGGTAATCCAGGCATTGAGTCGGAACAACATCATCAGCTTGACGTTGGTTTAAGCCGGGAAGAGGGTGAATTTCGTTGGAGCAGCGTGCTGTTTTACGACGATGTAAGCGATTATATTTTGCGTGACACTGCGCGTGGACAGACAGGAATCCAACTCAGTGATAACGCCGATATCTACCGCAACGTTGATGCCGAATTGATGGGTGCTGAATTAGAAGGGCAGTGGTCGGTAAATACCTCTCTGGACTTCTCTGCTAGCCTTGCCTACGTTCATGCCGACAATACTAGCGATGATCGACCCATTTCCCAAACACCGCCGGTAAACGGGAAATTGCAGCTCGATTACGAGAAAGAAAATTGGGGTTTTGGTTCACGCGTACGTTTTGCAGACAATCAAGATCGAATCGATACATTCAGCAAGCAAGAGGTTGGAGAGACCCCAGGATTCGGCGTGCTGGATGTGTACGGTAACTACAACATCAACAAAACTTTTAGCTTGCGGCTAGGCGTCGATAACATCGCCGACAAGACCTATGCCGAGCATATTAACCGTGCTAATTTGTTGGATGTCCAATCTGTTCGAGTTAACGAACCGGGACGTGCGATCTGGGCAAAAATCAGCGCAGATTTTTAAGGTATTAATATGTAACTTCTTGGCGGGTAGTTACAAAGCTTTTTCCTTCGTGCTCTCCATGGTGAACTAAGAGCGGCTTGATTAAGCCGGTGAGTTGCGGTTTAAGTGTTTAGCCTAAATCGTTAATGTCTACCAAGTTTACTAAATGTCTACCAAGTTTACTAAATGGCATAAACAAACGATACAACAAGGGAACCACAAACAGAGTCAGAATCGTTGAAACCACAAGTCCCCAGACAATGGCAGTGGCCACCGGCCCCCAGAGCAATGATTTTCCACCTAAGCCCGTAGCAAGTGAAAATAGCCCGGCAATCGTGGTCAGCGAGGTGATAAGTATTGGAATTACGCGTCGGCGGGCAGCGTACAGCGTAGCGTGGGTGATGCTCATGCCGGCGGCGAGGCGTTGATTAGCCGCGGAGATTAAAACGATAGCAGCATTCACGGCGATACCCGCCAGCGCGACCACGCCATAGAGTGTAAATAGGCTCAGCGGGTTGGCGGTGACGAGCAGTCCCAATACCACACCGGTAAAGGCCATTGGTACAGTTGCTAGAATCATCATCGGTTGGAAGTAGCTGCGAAATTGCGTGCCGAGTATTAGGTACATCAGCATCACACCGAACAGCATGAGTTTTCCAATCGCGTCGAGGCTTTCATTAATGTCGTCCAGCTCGCCGGTAAAATCGAGATTGATATTTGCGAAGCGTGTTTGCAGATCGCTTTCCCAATGTTTCAATATCGCTGCATTCGCGGCTACGGTATCGGTGAGCGCTTTGTCGATATCAGCCTCGACCGTAATAGTGCGGCGAAAATTATAGTGGCGGATATTACCGATCCCAAGTTGATTCTTGGCGTCGAGTAGGGTGGAGAAGGGGATACTTTTGCCGTCAGGTGTTGTCAGGCTATAGTTTAAAATATCATGGATACTTTGCAATGACGCTGCTTTTGCCTGCACTCGTACTTCCAATTTCTCTCCCTGATCTTGCATGTCCGCAACGATTTCGCCATCGACCATCAGACGCACGGCACGCATAATTTGATCGGGCGAAATACCGGCGCGGCGACTGGCATCGGTATTAATTTTTAAAACCAATTCTTGCAATCCGGGACTGTCATCATCGGAGATGTCGTGGAGGTACTCTGTCTCGCGCATGAATTTTTTGAGCGCTTCGGCGGCTTCACGGAGTTCCTCGATCTCATCGCCACGTACTTTGATGCTGATCGGTTTAGACGTGGGAGGGCCGCCTGACAGCGTGAGAAAAAAAACTTTGCTGGGACCGGGTGTGGCGACCAGGTCTGCGCGCATCGATTCGACCATTGCATCCACCGTGCGCAGTGCGTCGGTCTTGGGATTTAACGCCATCTGGATCTGACCGTAATGCGGCCCTTGAAAGAAGACCATTTCTGTCACCATTTGCCCGGCGTAACTGACGATGCTGCGTGTCTCGCCTGGGTGAACGTGTTTGCGTACTTTTTTCTCTATCTCGAGTACTTTGTTCCGAGTGGTCTCCAACGGAGTACCGTTAGGCATTTCGATGTTAACGTAAAAAATCCGCAGAGGATCGGCTGCAAAAAAATCGGCTTTAACCAGAAAAGGTTTGAGGGCAGGATTATTAGTCAATGCAGGGTTGATTTGCCCCGCCAAGGCAGCGAACAACGCCAGCACAAACACGAATGCAATGCTGGTAAGAATCAGCTTAGGAAAACGCAGTACTTTAATTAAGAAGCGGGTATAGGCTACACGAATGCGATGTAGCCAATGAGCGCGTAATTTCTGGATACGCGAGGGTTTACTGAGATCGATACGTGCGCCCATAACATGGCTGGGCAGCATCCAGTAGGCTTCGACCAAGCTAATGGCAAGTGCCGTGGTCACGACCAGAGGAATGACCATCATGAATTTGCCGAGAATTCCAGGCAGCAACATGAGTGGCAGAAAAGCGGCCATGGTTGTAAGGACGGCGGAGGTGACGGGCGCAAAGACTTCGGTGAGCGCTTCGAGCGAAGCGCGGGTGCTGTCGATGCCGCGTTGTAAGCGGTAATAAATGCCTTCCACCACGACTACCGCATCGTCCACCAGCATGCCGAGGCTGATGACGACACCCAGCAGTACTGAAACATTCAGTGTTTGTCCCATGGCTTGTAACGCCCAAAAGGTGCCGGCGAGGGTGAATGGAATGCCAATCGAAGTCAGTAGGGCAATGTGTATTCCCAGAAACAACCAGGTCACAAACAAAACCAGCAGCAAGCCAAGCGCCGCATTGTTCTGCATGACGGTTAGCGCATTACGGGTGATCTCGGTTTGATCGTCGGCGAGTATGACATCGACGCCGGTTTGATTGCGCAGTTTCGATTTTGATTCAACGTATTCGTTGATGCGCTCGACCAAATCAAGCGTATTGGCGGATTCCTGTTTGGTGATCGCCATCATAATCGCAGGATGGCCCTGATACATAACATGGTGGCGAGGCTCGGCATAACCGCGGCTGACTTGAGCGATTTCTTCCAGCCGGACTTCTCCCGCAGCGTTCACGACGGGTAATCCACCGAGGGTTTGCGGATCGCTGTCCGTACCGGTGACGCGTACCGCCCAGGATTGCTCCCCTACGTCGGTGGAACCTGCGGATAAGTCGCGATAATAAAGAGCCACGGTATTGGCGATGTCCAGTCCGGAAATGCCGATAGCCTCCAGCTTTGCGGGATCAAAGTCGACGTGGAGCTCCGGGTCGTGCAGTGCGGTTGGACGAACCCGGTCGACCCCCTTGATACGTTCGAGATCTTTTTTGACAAGTTCCCCATGACGGCGAAGGTTTTCATCATCCGCCGGGCCAGTGACAACCAAGGTTGCAGTGGGAAAGCCGTTGGCCGAGGTTATCTCAAAGATAGAGGGGGATTCTGCTTCATCGGGTAGTGCTTCTTCCTTGTTTTGTATTTCCCGTCTCAGGTCGTTAACGCGCTTATCGAACTCGTGCTCCGATAAATCTTCAAATCGCACCAGAAGGTTAGAGACGTTTTCACGGCTATTGCTGGAAACAAAGCGGATATCGGAAATCTTACGCACCGCATCTTCGAGGATATCGGTGACGCGTTTTTCCACATCAGTGGCTGCCATACCCGGAGCAATCGTCGTGATATCTAGCCAATTAAAATTAACTGCGGGGTCTTGTTCACGCGGTAATTGCAGGAACGTCAGCGTACCGATCACCAGTACCAACACAAATAGCAGGTTCGCGAGCACATGGTTACTTAGAAAGCGCGCCAGGAATTTCATTTAGATTTTAACAATGCGTTCTGGTTAGTGGTCGATGACAGAAACGGTGTCGCCGTCAGCCAAGCCTAAACGACCATCAATGATTATTGGTGCATTGCCAGGGATGGATTCTGCTGGAGCAGGGTAGCCGATATGGGCGGCGTCAATGGCAATAAAATGGGCGGTGTTTTCTTGGAGAATAAAGACACCGGTTTGCCCATCACGCTGAACGAGCATGTCCGCCGGTAGATGCGCTTGCCCTGATTGCCACTGCAATCTACCTGCAGATCCGGGAAGCGCCTTTGAATCCGTAAAGTCTAGCCGGACCTCTTGATTGCGCGCTTTGGTATTAATGCGTGGCGTCACCGTGCGGAGTTTGAGTGGGTATTGCGCTGCGCCATTTCTAAATTGCAGCGTTGTGGCAGAAGCGATATTGGAGGACTGTTTCGCAGGTACTTGAGCGGAGACTTCCAGCCGCTGAGTATCGAGCAAATGTAAGAGCGGCGTGCCAGGTGTGGCCAGTTCACCCTCGAACGCCTGGCGGCTGGTCACCACGCCGTTAAAAGGTGCAGTGACCTCGCAGCGCTCAATTTCTAAACGCGTCTGCTCAATGGCTACATTGGCCTGCGCCAATTCTGTCTCAGCCTTGTTAAAGTCCTTTTCGGGAAGACTGTTAGAGCGGCGTAGAGATTTTGCGCGTTTTAGTTCCTTTCGCGCTAGTGTCTGACGTGCCTTTGCATCTTGCTCTGCCAATTTGCTATCGCTGCAATCGAGCTGAACCAGTGTATCGCCTTGCTTAACCTGTTCACCGACCTGGATGAGAAATTTCTCAATACGAGCGCTGATCTGCGCACTCAATTGGCTGTGGTTGAGGCTAATCACTGTGGCTGGAGCGGAATACAGCGGATCGATCTGCACAGATTCAAGTGGCTTGATAGTGACCGGCACGGATGCTTTTTCTTCCTGTCCGCTAGCGAGACTGGCGTAGAGCAGACACGAAACAATGAGATATTTGTTTTTGTTCATATTAAATGGAACTCTAGCCGTTTTTTAGTGGGCTTGCCAATGACTGTTACATACCGATACATGAATACAAAAGTCAGAATGCTGAAGGGCGCTTGTTCAAGCTTCCCAATATGCTAGGCTTGCGCGTCACCGTAAACCAGTAAGAGACATAAATGAGCGAATTGAAAGCCTTGATTTTTGATGTGGATGGAACTCTAGCCAATACCGAACGCGATGGCCACCGCGTCGCCTTTAATCAGGCCTTCGCCGATGCCGGTCTAGATTGGAACTGGACCGTAGAGGTATACGGAGATCTTCTGAGTGTTACCGGCGGCAAAGAGCGGATTCGTTTCTATCTGGAAAAGTATCAACCCGATTTTTCTATCGAAGGTGATCTAACCGAATTCATCATCTCGTTGCACAAGAAAAAAACCGATCACTACCTTGCGTTACTACAGCAAGGCAAAATTCCCCTGCGGCCCGGCGTCGAACGACTCTTGCGTGAGGCAAGGGATGAAGGATTAACGCTCGGTATTGCTACGACCACCACGCCTGCGAACGTAAGTTACTTGTTGGAAGCCACCTTAGGCGCGGATTCTCTAGATTGGTTTGATGTCATTGCCGCAGGCGATATTGTTCCAGCGAAAAAACCCGCTGCCGATATATTTATTTACGCCTTAGAAAAACTCAACTTAAATGCAAATCAATGCATCGCGTTTGAAGATTCGGGAAATGGGATTCTTTCTTCCGTGGGTGCAGGCCTCAAAACCATTATTACCGTCAATGACTACACTCACGAGCACGATTTCTCCGACGCGTTTCTGGTGCTAGATCAATTTGGCGAGCCGGACAACCCTTGCAAAGTCCTGCAGGGTGCATCGCTAGATAATTCATATCTCGATCTTGTGCAAATACGCCGCTTATTTGCGAAGATTTGATGACCATGTAGGGCGATGGAATGATCTGCTTCTTGTTAAGCGCATCATGGTGCCACAAATGAAGAGCAGAACATTTCAATTGAAATGAGGCTCTCGCCTTTTTCATATTCCATTGCGATGTAGGCAGTCTCATTTTCCTCCAAGATATGGTAAACATCGTACGATGTTGGGGTGGTTTAGTTTTGCCAAGGTATGCGCTTCGTTAGAAAACGCTGTAAACAAGCTAGATGTGTTTCTTTAGGCTCAGCACTCTCGGCCTGAAGGGAAAGGTCTATTTTCCGGGTGCTGAATTATAACAATAAGCCTTTGATCCTACTCGATTTACCGCTGAAGAAAGAAAGCTCCCTGATCAATTGAAAGCCGTATTAAAATTTCCTATCCTACCTCGCTAGATATTCAGAAAATAATGCAATGACCATCTTGATAATTTGGTTCATACCATTGATAAAGCAGATTCTGCATTCTTTACTAAAGGGGTGTAGCTACGAATTGATGTAAAACGTCAATTCTGCTGTATTTTAAGTCTGCGCAAATACCTTTTTTCGGGTAGAAAACGAGTATTTTTGACCTCAAACGGCCAAAATTGGGGTTGAGATGCCTTTTTTTGACTGCCTACTTAGTAGGCGAATATATTTTATCTTAAATATCAACAGTGTAAGATTGTATATCATTTCGTAGCTACACCCTACTAAAGAGGAAGTTATTGGGTTACTCGATGTAAAGAAAGAGGCTGATATGAGTATTAACATTTATCGCATCAACCCAATTAGGTTGTCATCTAGAAGTGACAGGTGAAACAATCATTATTCATAGTAGTGTTTATCTACCTTAGTAAGTACTTGGATTGTTTGTGAGCGGGAAAAGGGATTGAATAGAAAATGACGAACTCTAAAGAGAAAGAGCAACGGATAACAATTGCTAATGCGATGCAGATAGTAAGACCAAGCAAGGGTGATATGGCCGGGGTGGGCCTATACAGAATGCTACGGTTAGTAGCGCTGGAAGATATTATTGGCCCGGGAGCCGGGGCTATTACTTATTATGCAGGGAAAAAGCTTGGCGAGTCTTTCGGTCTTAAGGATTTGGACGGTTTTCTAGGGATCTGTGAGCAACTCAATATCGGGCGTATTGACATACCATTGTTCACGGATGAAAAAATCCACGTTGATATATATGAATGTGTTACCTGCGCTGGACTCGACCCCGTGGGCCGTGTTTTATGCCACTTTGAAGGTGGCCTGATAGCTGGCGCGCTGGAAAGTATTCTGGGTAAAAAGGTTCAAGCGCGTGAAGTGAGTTGTATAGGTGGCTTGGGTGATGAAACCTGTGGTTATGATATAGGCATTGGTGATGTAGGCATTCGCAATGTGCTGCTCAGTCCTTGGGGCAAAAAATAGGAGGGTAAAGGTTCGGTTGAATATCCTACTTTTGAGAAGTGAGAAAGTGTCGACCAGTCCCGAGAGATCTTGATCGGGGGGATTTTTAGTAGCCCCATAAAACTTCTAGCGAAAACTCAATCGCATCAAATGGTGATTGGCTCATTTAGAGGTGCCTGCGCTGATGGAATGGTCCGCTCTAAGGGCTGAAAATCTTACCGCTTCTGTTTACTCCGAGGCGAGCCGTCATTGAATATTTAAAACCTTTCTGCTCGGGTACAATGACGGCCTTGCGGCTGTTACGTTTGTTAGAAATACAATCACTATGCTTGTACAATGGCCGTTTTATAAATATCCCTGGCATTGCGCTACTTCCTGAGCCCATGGAGTCGTATCAGTTGAAGCTACTCGTTTCGTTTTAATTGCCAGTAAATATAGGACACTACACTCAATGTCGGCGATCCAGCCACGTATCCGCGAGATACCCTATAACTACACCTCTTTTTCTGACCGCGAAATCATCATTCGTTTCATGGGTGAGTCCACTTGGACGTTAGTTAACGAACTACGTGAAGAAAGGCGCACCGGAATTTCCGCTCGCATGCTATTCGAGGTACTGGGCGATTTATGGGTGGTGTCCCGCAACCCCTATATTCAAAGCGATCTACTAAGCAACGCTAAGCGTCGAAATGCCTTGGTAGAGGCGATGCGTCATCGTGTGCGGCAGATTGAGAAGCGTGCCAATGAGAATGATAAGGCGCTGGAGTTAGCGACTAGCGCTTGTGAAGCGGTGGATCGATTTGCCGCTTGGTTTCCTGCGCGGCAGAAATTGCAAAAGCGACTAAGATCTGCCTTTTTAAAACACACTCGCCGAGACAATATTGATTTTGGTGGGCTGGCGCGTGTTTCCCATGTAACCGACGCGACGGACTGGCGCATCGAATTACCGTTAGTTGTTCTCACGCCGGACAGCGAAGCGGAGATGGCGGCGCTGGTACAAACCTGTATCGATTTTGAATTGACGGTTATCCCGCGAGGTGGTGGCACGGGTTATACCGGTGGCGCGGTGCCGATGGATGAGATGAGCGCGATCATCAACACCGAAAAGCTCGAGTACTTAAGCGATGTTGCTCAGGCTCAATTGCCTGGAGTCTCGGGCGAGGTAGCTACCGTATGTGCAGAGGCGGGCGTGGTTACGAAGCGTGTTTCCGAGCGAGCGGGTAGTGAAGGCTATATTTTTGCTGTCGATCCCACCTCTCAGGATGCTTCTACCATAGGCGGAAATATCGCCATGAATGCCGGTGGTAAGAAGGCCGTTTTATGGGGGACGACGCTGGATAACTTAGTTTCATGGCGTATGGTGACGCCCGAGGCGAAGTGGTTGGAGGTGGAGCGGCTGAATCATAACCTCGGTAAAATCCATGAGCAGGATGAGGTTCAGTTTCGTGTGACGCGTTACGCTGCCGATGGAAAAACGACTGAAGGTGAGCCTAAGTTACTGAGTTTCCCAGGCAAACTTTTTCGCAAGACCGGTCTTGGCAAAGATGTAACGGATAAATTTTTGGGTGGTTTACCGGGAGTGCAGAAAGAAGGCTGCGATGGTTTGATTACCTCGGGTGTCTTTGTTCTACACACTTTGCCGCGGGTCACTCACACGGTTTGTTTGGAATTCTATGGTGCAGATCTGCGCGAGGCTGTTCCCGCCATTGTTGAGCTCCGAGATAGCATTGATAAAAATCCCGATATTGTATTGGCTGGCTTGGAACACCTCGATGAGCGCTACGTTAAAGCGGTGAAATACACGCCTAAAGGCGCGCAGGGGCAGGCACCAAAAATGGTGCTTATCGCTGATCTTGCGGGCGATGACGAACAGAAATTGGTCGCCGCCACGACCGCCATCGTGCAGTTGGCTAAAGCGCGCAACGGGGCCGGATTTATTGCGACTAGCCCCGAGGGAAGGCGACTTTTTTGGTTAGATCGGGCACGTACCGCAGCGATTGCGGCACATACCAATGCGTTTAAAATTAATGAAGATGTGGTCATTCCATTGCAGAATCTTGCCGCTTATAGCGAAGGCATTGAGCGGATTAATATCCACCAGTCTATCCAAAATAAACTACGTATGCTCCAGGCGGTTCGTGAGTATCTGCTAACGGAACCGCAGGCATTACATGAGGCGCGTAATGTCGAGGATAGCGAAGAACGTGATTTGCAGATACGCGGCAAGCTGGATGCTGCTCTGAATGTGTTGGATCAGGTTGAGGCGCGCTGGCAAACCTTTCTAACCGAAGAAGAATCTCCGGCAGAGCCGTTTAAGGCATTACTGGATGACAGCACCGTTGCGGGTCTTAAAGGCGATGAGCGGCTTATTGATCTGTTGCTGCAGCGCTCGCTTGTCATTTCCTACCGTGGTTCGATTGAGTCACCGTTAAAAACCATTTTCGCGGGCGAGGATTTTAATAAGTTACGCGAGCGATTCGATAAAATCCACAAACAACTACGCTCAAGTCGCCTGTTCGTAGCGCTGCACATGCACGCTGGAGATGGCAATATACACACGAATATTCCTGTGCATTCCGGTGATTACGCGATGCTGCAGGAGGCCGAAAATATTGTCGATAAAGTTATGCAGTTGGCGCTTTCTCTGGATGGCGTTATTTCGGGCGAACACGGCATTGGTATTACTAAATTTCAGTATCTTGACCAAGGCATTATCGACGATTTTAGCCGTTACAAAAACCAGGTAGATCCTCAAGGGCATTTTAATCGTGGCAAATTGCTGGACGGTTCTGGATTGCAAAATGCCTATACGCCATCGTTGCAATTGGTGCAGCAAGAAGCGCTGATTCTCGAAGAGAGTGAATTGGGCGATCTCAATGATGATATTAGCCATTGTTTGCGGTGTGGAAAATGCAAGCCAGTTTGTACGACGCATGTGCCACGGGCGAACCTATTCTATTCGCCGCGCGATAAGATTCTTGCCACGGGTTTGATTCTCGAAGCGTTTCTCTATGAAGAGCAGACGCGGCGAGGGCTTTCCCTACAGCATTTTGCTGAGATGAATGACATTGCCGACCATTGCACGGTTTGTCATCGATGCTTAAACCCCTGTCCAGTGGATATTGATTTTGGTGACGTCACCGTGCGCATGCGTAGCATTCTGAAGCAGCGGGGCAAGCGCCGCGTAAAGCCGATCACTGTAGTTTCGATGGCATTTCTGAATATTAAAGATCCTGCCATTATCAAGATTATGCGCAAAAGCATGATCGAATGGGGTTATGCGGCCCAGCGTATGGGTCATGGCCTGTTTAAAAAGATAGGTTTGCTAAAGGCAAAAACGCCGCCGGTTACCCGAGGAAAAACAGCCTTGACCGAGCAAGTCATCCAGTTCGTTGCTAAGCCCATGCCCGCAGGATTACCTACGCGCACCACCCGCGCAATGTTGGGTTTGGAAGACAATAGTCTGATTCCAATTTTACGCGATCCACAAAAGACCCATGGTCAATCCGATGCTGTATTTTATTTTCCGGGCTGCGGTTCCGAGAGGCTATTTAGCCAGGTCGGGCTGGCAACATTGGCGATGCTCTATGAAGTTGGCGCAAAAACCGTATTGCCACCTGGATACTTGTGTTGCGGTTATCCTCAACATGCGGCAGGTGATACTGCAAAAGGTCGAGCCATTTCGACAGAAAATCGCGTCTTGTTTCACCGCATTGCCAATACCCTGAATTACATGGATATCAAGACCGTATTGGTGTCCTGCGGCACCTGTATGGATCAGTTACTAGAGTATGAATTTGAACGGATTTTTCCGGGTTGCCGACTGTTGGATATTCACGAATACTTGCTGGAAAAAGGCGTTCGCAGTGATGCGGTGGAGGGTGTGAAATATCTTTATCACGAGCCTTGCCACTCACCCATGAAGCAGTACCGCCACACTGAGGTGACAAGTGCGTTACTGGGCGAAGAGGCCTTGCTTGCCGATCGATGCTGCGGGGAGGCCGGTACCTTTGCCGTGAGCCGTCCCGATATTGCAACCCAGGTTCGCTTCCGTAAACAAGAGGAGCTTCAGCAAGGGATCAAGGATCTGAGCGGAGCCTCCCAAGTTAAGAATGGCGAAGTGAAGATTCTTACTTCTTGCCCTGCCTGCCAGCAGGGCTTGATGCGCTATACTGAGGATACGGGCTTGCAATCAGAGTACATTGTCGTGGAGCTCGCCGAACGGCTGTTAGGTGCGGGATGGCAGGAAAGCTTTATTAATAAAGCTTCTGTGGATGGCATTGACAAAATACTATTGTAGAATTCCCCAAGATTCTTGGGATCTTAGCGGGAATCCGCATCGATCTGCTAGACTAGACCTAATCTAAAACATCAACCGAGGAGCAAAAATGGAGCACAAATTACCCGAACTACCTTATGCAATGGACGCATTGGAGCCGCATATCTCTAGGGAAACACTGGAGTTTCATCATGGCAAGCATCACGCGACCTACGTAGCGAATCTGAATAATTTGATTTCAGGTACCGAGTTCGCCGATAAATCACTGGAAGATATTATTAAGACCTCATCTGCAGGTATCTTCAATAACTCTGCACAGGTCTGGAATCACAGTTTCTACTGGAACTGCCTTAGCCCTAATGGCGGCGGCGAGCCTTCTGGTGCACTGGCCGACGCTATCAATAGCGCGTTTGGGTCTTTTAGTGAATTCAAAGAAAAATTTGCTACCTCAGCGGCCACTAATTTTGGGTCTGGCTGGACATGGCTGGTAAAAAATAGCGATGGCAGCGTTGAGCTCCTGAATACCAGCAATGCAGATAGCGCATTGACTGAAGAAGGCAAGACCCCGATTTTGACCTGTGATGTCTGGGAGCACGCTTATTACGTCGATTATCGCAACGCACGACCTAAGTACGTTGAGGCGTACTGGAATCTCGTTAACTGGGATTTTGTAGCGGCCAACTTTGGCTAATTTCCAATAATGGTAAAATAAAAAAGGCGCGATTTCCGCGCCTTTTTTATTAGAGGCCTTCGTAAATCTATCGACTTACATCCAAATAACCGCGGTCAATCGCTGTCTCTAGCGCTTTTGCTGCGTTCAGAAACTCCTCAAATGTTTGTCGCCTTTCATGGAGTTCAGCAGTTTGTTCATTCGTAGGCAGCCCGTCTCCGACAAGCTCAGTAATGCCGAATAAGGACTTGAGATACTCACTGCGTGCTCGTGCAACCATCGATATAACCGGAGTCAGTCCGGCTAGTGTTAACTCAGGGATTTCAGGGTTTATAACTTCCCGATTTACGTTCTGAATGGTCCGCTCCATCTCGATTAAAAGGCGATTGTGATCAAGTGAATCATTAGGCATGGCGATCTTCTCAAATTTCATGTTCTTGCCCTTCATATCGACAATTTATGCTAAAACTTAAGCTTTGCATTTCGTTGTAGAGAAAAATTGTATCCGCTATAAGTTACAGGGTAAACCCTGCTCTTCAAAAAAATAGGGAATAAA
>FXBE01000034.1_pt1 | contig 18655 bp, 21 predicted proteins | sample 5335311 | NCBI WGS metagenome assembly FXBE01 (sample SAMEA103928390, study PRJEB20085) | sediment metagenome | biome: marine biome; feature: hydrothermal vent; material: sediment | place: Atlantic Ocean | collected 2013-08-06T02:46:56 | depth 0.05 m | reverse complement strand
CACCACCGGATCCATCACCACCGGATCCATCACCACCGGATCCATCACCACCGGATCCATCACCACCGGATCCATCACCACCGGATCCATCACCACCGGATCCATCACCACCGGATCCATCACCACCGGATCCATCACCACCGGATCCATCACCACCGGAACCATCACCACCGGATCCATCACCACCGGAACCATCACCACCGGAACCATCACCATCGGATCCGAGTGGGAAGTCCTGTGTTGTGCTGCCGGTATCGCCGCCCACACTAACGGCTACTGGGTTCTGTCCGCTGTCGATGCCAGAGCCGGGTATGTTAGGGTCATTTTCGTTTATAAGTACAAAGTGGTCGCCTTCGGGTACGCCAGGAAAGAAATAAACGCCGCTCTCATCTGTCTCCGCCGAGTCTCCGAGCGGCTGGTCGTCACCAGCGTCATAAACACCATTGCCATTGCTGTCTTCAATCAGAGTAACGGTAATACCAGGAATACCGGGTTCTGACGGATCCTGAATGCCGTTGCTATTGTTATCGTTGTATAGAGTGCCGGAAATGCCGCCTAACTCTGAAAATCCTGCGGTGGCGCCAAACAAGTCAGCATCACCACTTCTCAAAGCGCCAGTATCAGTCGCTGTATCTTGGGGGAAAGTCGATGGGTCAGTTAAGGTGTGCTCGCTATTCACATCGGCCCCAAAGAAGGCAAATCCAAAATATTTCTGGCCTACAGAAAGCCCGAGGTCCTCTGTAGAAATAAAGGTCATGCCAAGCGTTTCAGTGTCGCCCTCTCTTAGTTCGACATACCCTTGCGGTCCTTGCCGCTCGTTGGTCAAGAAGTCGTTACGGGTTGTGATGTTTGTTATGCCGTATTCGATATCCTCAGGCCCGGCGGTTTCCGCAGACCGCGCAAAGGCGCTATCAGGATGTACAAAAACCAGTGGGCCAAAGCCAGTTGGGGTGCCTGAATCGTCAATTTGAGTAATTGCGGCTACATTGACCGGGTTATTACCGCGCTTCTCGATAACGGTATGTCCGGCGTCTGCGCGTAAGCTGGCGGTAAAGGGTGTGAGGATGCCATGGTTAAAGATAAAATCGACGCGTTCAATATTGCCAAAAGAGTATGGTCGTACTGTACCTGCGTTAGCAAATACATCGAGAGCTCCAAGATTGAGAGTGGATCCCCCCATCACTTGGCCTAAATCGCAGTTACCGCTCCCACTTCCATCAGAAGGGTAGCTGGCCTGGTAGCTATTAGGCTCTCCGGTGGTTTCCGCAAACAAACCGCAGGGCGCGCCGGAGCTGTTACTATTATCCACACGACGTAGAACTACGCGGCTTACATTAGTCTTGTATTCTAAAGTTTTTCCGTTATATTCAAAGCTTTCTACCTTGAGATTTTTTCCTTGTCCCCAACGGTAAGTTGTACCGTTTTTTTCATATTCTGATGGAGTTGCATCTTCAAGGGAGGTGTTAATGACGCTGATATCACCTTTGGCAAACGATGCTAGAGGGGCGAAAAATAGGATCAGCCCCGCACTGGCTATCGAGAGGGTTTTCTTAAAACGAAACCTTGGCGGCAATAGATTAGGTGCTTGGTGTTGTGCGTAAAACTTCTTCATTGTTCCGACTCCCCCAGATGAAAATCTGTATACTTTTTACGACTAAACGATGTGATCATTCTACCGAATAAATACAAAATGTGATAGTTGTCGTGAAAACGAGTAAACGACTGTTACCTTTTTACCACGAGCGTAGAAAACGGTGAGAATAATTGGTATGCGGGATTTGGCTGATTGGTTGCAGCCTTTCTGACGATCTATAGCTCTAATTCTTTTGTGTCTGGTTGTAATATATTGCTTTTTTCTATGCTTGTTTTAAATGCGCGACGAGGTACGCTCGTATGATAAAAAATAACCGTCTACTTTTGTTTTTGCGCGCAATAATTTTTTGGAGTGTTTTCGCAGCGAGTACTATTATTTTTTCGATGTTTGCGATTGTTTTGCGATTGCTTCCCGAACAGCGGCGGTATCCATTGCTTGTAAACTGGAACCGGCTCAATATTTGGTCTTTGAGCGTGATCTGTGGTTTGGACTATCGTGTCGAGGGCTTGGAGAACTTGCCAACCGGTAGCGCTATTGCATTGGCCAAGCACCAATCGGCTTGGGAAACGATCGCGCTTGCCTTTATTTTACCACCACAGGTCTGGGTGCTGAAAAAAGAGCTCCTACGTATCCCGTTTTTTGGTTGGGGTATAGCGGTGCTAAAACCCATAGCGATTGATCGAGGCGCAGGAGGAACCGCTCTAGATCAAGTAATTGAGCAAGGTAAAAAGCGCTTGGAAAAGGGACTTTGGATAGTTATTTACCCAGAAGGCACGCGCAGCATGGCGGGTAAAAAAAGGCGCTATAAACGGGGCGGTTCGGTATTGGCAGTGGAGACAGGCTTTCCGGTGGTGCCCATTGCGCATAATGCGGGTCATTTCTGGCCGAAGAATCAGTTTATCAAGCTTCCCGGTACCATCACGGTGCGAATTGGCCCAACGATAGGGGTGAAGGGGATGGATGCAAAAGAGGTTAATATTCTTGCCGAAGAATGGATTGAAGGGCAGATGGTCGAGCTGGATGCTGAGGGCGTCCGGCAAACGGGAAACGCAGTCTGATTAGATGATGACCCTCCTGCAGGTCGAGAATCGTTTAAGAGTAATTGCCGATCCTACGACAGCGGAGCATTCCCAACGATTCTTTAAAACCGGACCTGGTGAATACGGCGAGGGCGATAGGTTTCGGGGGATTCGTGTACCGGTATTGCGTAAGCTGGCAAGAGAGTTTAGAGCACTGAGTTTAGAAGAGACGATCGGGTTGCTTCACTCCAAATGGCATGAGCAACGGCTGCTGGCGTTGCTCATGATGGTAAACCGATTTGCTCGTGCGGAGGAGGTAGGCAAGAAAGAGATTTATTCACTATATTTGGAAAATATGCCTTGGATCAATAGCTGGGATCTTGTTGATGCGACTTGCATGCATATTGTTGGTGGCTGGCTGTATCCACGTAAGCGGATTGTTTTATACGAGCTTGCCCAGTCTGAAGTTCTATGGGAGCGGCGTATTGCAATTATTGCCAGTTTCTATTTTATAAAGCAGGGTGACTTTTCGGATACTCTTAAACTTTCAAAACAGCTGCTCAATGATCCCCATGACCTAATGCATAAGGCCGTCGGCTGGATGTTGCGAGAAGTAGGCAAGCGGGATCTTCAAGTGGAAGAGCAGTTCTTAACAGAACACTACAATGATATGCCGCGAACGATGCTGCGGTATGCCATAGAGAAGTTCCCCGAGGATAGACGTCAGGCCTATCTCCGAGGAACCGCTTGATCAGTTACTGAATCAGCAAAAACAATCCCCGCCCATCGCGCAGGATGTTAAGCAAAAGCGCCTTTTCATTCAGTGCGATGGCTTCGGTCATCTCCTCCATTGAGGCGACACGCTGGCGGTTAACCGAAAGAATAATATCGCCTTCAGATAGGCCCGCCTTGGCGGCGTTACTACCCGGCTCAATGTCGGTAATTTCCACAGCGGTCTCTCCATCTAATACGACGCTCTTGAAGTATGCACCGTTAAGACGGTTAGTGATTGTGCTGCCTTTGGCCGTTTTAAATTCATGTTGCTCGGGTTCTTCGACCCTTGCAGTCAGTTGCAGAGGTTTTCCATCGCGTAGTAGATCCAGGGCGACCTCGCTGTTGATACGCAGCAGTCCAATGGTATTGCGTAGCTGACTAGCGTCCGAAATCTTCTTGCCATTAACACCAGTGACAACATCACCTGCTTGTACGCCTACTTTGTCCGCTGGAGATCCGGGTTGCACTTGAGAGACAATTGCACCGCCATGCATTTCGATATTAAAGGCGGCGGCGAGTTCCGGCGTCAGGTCTTGGATGCCCACGCCGAGTCGGCCTCTGCGGACTTCGCCAAACTCTATGAGCTGCGAGGTTACTGCCTTTGCCATATTGACCGGTATTGCGAAGCCAATGCCGATGTTACTGCCATTGGGTGCGAAAATTGCGGTATTGATGCCGACCAGCTCACCACGTAGATTGACCAATGGGCCACCTGAATTACCAGGGTTTATGCTGGCGTCTGTTTGGATAAAATCCTCGTAAGATTCAATGCCCAGGCCGCGTCTTCCCAATGCGCTAACGATGCCAGAAGTGGCTGTCTGTTCGAGGCCATACGGGTTGCCAATAGCCGCGACAAAATCGCCAACGCGTAGTTGACTGGAATCGGCCATGGAAACAGCGGTAAGGTTTTTGGCCTCTATTTTAATGATGGCGATGTCTGCATCCGGGTCGGCGCCGATAACAGTTGCTTCTAATTTTCGGCCATCCTTGAGCGTTACCGTGATATTGCTGGCGTCTTGGATAACGTGGCTGTTGGTCAGGATATGGCCCTGGTCGGCATCAATAATAACGCCAGACCCGAGTCCTTGGCTGCGTTTTTCGCGCCGTTGTGGCGCGCCGAAAAAGCGTTCGAAGAAAGGGTCGTTTTGCATGGAAGAGCGGGATGATGCTTTTCCTTTCGTCGCGATGTGCACGACCGCTGGAGTCACTTGCTCTAACATTGGGGCCAGTGAGGGCAGGGCTTGCCCGTCGACGGCGGCCGGTAGCATGGCATTGACGGCAGGTACCCCGCTGAGCAGGCCCGCGATTACAGATGCGGCAAAAAATTGGTTGAGTCGATTTAACATGTGTTTAATTCTCGCGAAAATGGTTTGTTACGAATTTTCCAGCGACTGTCGTGGGTTAAACTGAAAAAGTTCTTGCATATGTTCGTAGATTTGGCGCTGGGCATCATCATGAGCAGGCGGTACGGCAACTTCCAGACGTACAAAAAAATCTCCATTGGGCTTGCCCGGCATGCCTTTCCCTTTCAAACGCATGCGTCGTCCTGACGAGGAACCCTCAGGCACGGTAAGTTGTACGTTGCCACTCAGTAATGGGGCGGTAACTTTCGCGCCCAGTGCGGCTTCCCAGGGAGTGACGGGCAAAATCAATTCGATGTCTTTTCCATCTATGCTATATAAAGGGTGAGGGTCGATATTGACCTCGATGTAAAGATCTCCGGATTCACCAAGGCCTGTAGCGCCCTGGCCGGAGAGACGAATTTTTTGTCCATTTTTTACGCCTTTTGGAATACGCACTTTAAGTGTTTTCTTTTCACCCAATCGTACGCTGATCTCGTCGCCTCTATAGGCTTGCAGTAAAGAAATGTGAATGGTGGTATTTTGGTTAGCACCTTTGCCGCGCATATTGGGGTGGGGTCTTGAGGGACCGCCCGGACCAAAACCGCCGCCGGAGAAGATGGATTCAAAAAAGTCAGAAAATCCACCCGCGGAAGAGCCCTGATTACCAAACCCGGGTTGGGACTCCCAGCCAGGAGGCGCATGGAAATCTTGTCCATTCTTCCAGTTTGCACCCAATTGATCGTAGGCAGCACGTTTTTCAGCATCTTTGAGGACTTCGTATGCCTCACCAACCTCTTTGAATCGTTGCTCTGCGTTGGCTTCTTTACTGACATCCGGATGGTACTTGCGCGCTAAACGACGATAGGCTTTCTTTATATCGGCTTGTGGGGTGTCACGTGTAACGCCCAGCACTTTATAATAATCAATGTACTCCATAGTTTATTCTTCCGGAGAAAAAAGCGCCGCAGATGCGGCGTTATTGGAATGGCGGGTATTTAACAACACGCCACTACGTTCATTTTCATTGTTGAAAAAGTATTAACCCTCTACCTTAATACGTTTTGGTTCAGGTTTAGCGCGTTTGGGAATGATAACTTCTAACACCCCGTGCTCAGTTTTGGCTTTAATATCATCCGCGTTTACCGTTTCGGGTAGAGTAAAGCTGCGATAAAAAGAACCGTAGGCCCTCTCAGTGCGTTTATAGCCTTCCTTTTCATCTTTCTTGGTTTCTTCGCGTTGTCCCTTCAGTGTTAAAACGCCGTTTTCGACTTCGATCTCTACTTCTTGTGGCTTAACGCCAGGAACATCTGCGTGGATAGTGTAGTTCGTATCATCTTCGGTAACATCTACCGCTGGCGTCCAGTCGCCGGAATTCGTCGTCACGTCATTTTGCGATGCGTTCATTGTGAACATGCGATTCATTTCTTCATTCAACTGGTTAACAAAGCTACCCGGTCTGTATACGTTCATTAAGCTCATTATGTTGTCCTCAATTTGTTGTCTTGCAAACAAAATGGGGGTGATCGAAACAAAATCAAGCATATTACGCGTGCTTACTCGATATTTTGAACCTGTTCACGCATTTGCTCGATCAGTACTTTTAGCTCTACTGCGGCCTGGGTGGTTTCAGCGTCAGCGGATTTTGAGCTGAGTGTATTCGCTTCGCGATTGAATTCCTGCATAAGAAAATCGAGCTTACGCCCAACCGGTTTATTGCTCGCCAGCGTTTCCCGTGTCGCCTCAATGTGGCTGAGCAGTCGATCAAGCTCTTCGGCCACATCCAGTTTTTGCGCGATGATGACAAGCTCTTGCTCAAGACGACCTGAGTTAGCTTCAATCTCCAGCGAGTTGAAACGATTGAGTAGTTTTTCCCGTACCGCGGTCAATACCTCAGGGAGCCGTGTTTGTACTTTTTTTACAATGATGGCAACTTGATCCAGTCGATCCAGAATTAATATTTCCAGTCGCTGGCCTTCCGCTTTGCGCATTTCGATAAGCTCATTCAATGCAGACTGCAATTGCGCTAACAGAATTTCGCCGGTGGCCTTTTGATCAGGTTTGCCTTCTTTTATTACGCCAGGCCAGCCCATAAAATCGAGTGCCGTTACACGTGCCGGGTTGCTCATTTTATGCTCTACAGCATCAATGATTTTCAACAGAACCTGAATAACGTCTTCATCTAAGGTTAGTCCACCATCGGATTGAGTGGCCTTAAAACGAATATTGCAATCAATTTTGCCGCGCGCCAACTGTTTCTGAATAGCCCCGCGCAGTTGGCCTTCGAAGCTGCGCAGCTCTTCGGGCATGCGCGGAGATATCTCGAGGTAGCGGTGATTAACAGCGCGTAATTCGATGGCCAGGTGGCCAACTTCGGACTCATTCTCCACGCGGGCAAAACCGGTCATGCTTTTGGTCATGGTACTTCCTTGGGGTTTAAGGTTATTCAGAGGATAGGCTAAGCAGCGAACTCTCTTTAGCCTAACTAGCTGCCTATGTATAATGCCAGCCCTTTTCAGCCTAAGGAACTTTTTATGCGACCTAGCGGACGTCAACTTGACGAATTACGCCCCATTAGCTTTGAGCGTAACTACACGTGCCATGCGGAGGGCTCGGTACTCGTTTCTTATGGAAATACAAAAGTGCTTTGTACCGCATCGGTTGAAGAGCGTGTCCCACGGTTTATTAAAGGTAAAGGGCAGGGCTGGGTAACCGCTGAGTACGGAATGCTGCCGCGATCTACCGGTAGTCGCATGGGGCGTGAAGCCGCACGAGGTAAACAGGGTGGGCGAACAATGGAAATACAGCGTCTGATTGGCCGATCATTACGTGCGGCTCTAGACCTTGAGGCATTGGGCGAACGCCAGGTCACCTTGGACTGCGACGTTATCCAGGCCGATGGTGGTACGCGCACGGCCTCGATCAGTGGAGCCTTTGTAGCGTTGCACGATGCGGTTAATGGCTTGCAGAAGAAAGGATTACTGACGAAGAACCCACTCCATGGCATGGTTGCATCTGTTTCGGTGGGGATTTACGAGGGCGAACCTGTCTTGGATCTGGATTATGCCGAAGATTCTACCGCCGAAACCGATATGAATGTGGTCATGAATGAAGCCGGCCATTTTATCGAGGTGCAAGGTACGGCCGAGGGGCATGCCTACCGTAGAGAAGAGCTAGACGCTATGTTGAATCTGGCGGTGGGTGGTATCGAGACCATTATTTTGGCCCAACAGGCGGCGCTGCATGAGTAAGAGACCCACAACGGTAGTGCTAGCTTCTGGCAACGCGGGTAAGTTGCGGGAGCTGGGCGCGATGCTCGATAAGTTAGATATTGAGGTCCGGCCGCAGTCAGATTTCGATGCGCCCGAAGCAGAAGAAACCGGGCTCACCTTTATCGAGAATTCGATTATTAAGGCACGCAGTGCGTGCTTACACTGTGGCCTGCCGTCCATTGCGGATGATTCCGGGATTGAGGTGGATGCGCTGAACGGAGCGCCTGGAATATACTCAGCGCGCTACGCCGGGCCCGGCGCTGACGATCAAAAGAACAACCTCAAGCTGGTGGAGGCATTGAAGGATGTGCCTCCCGAAGAACGCACCGCTCGCTATCGGGCCTGCCTGGTTTATATGCGTCATGCTGAGGATCCCGCACCCTTAATCGCCGAAGGGGTTTGGGAAGGCTTGATTATTGATCCCCCTCGTGGTGAACGCGGATTTGGCTACGACCCTTATTTTCTCGTCCCCGATTTGGGTAAGACGGGCGCTGAATTGGGTGCCGAGCATAAAAACAAGATTAGTCACCGGGCCAAGGCTTTGCAGATTTTATTAAAGCAATTGGAGAAGCTCTAGTGCCTCCGTCGGTTGGACTGATGGTTTCTCACTAACAGCTTAATCGTCTCCAGTGGCATTCTCCGAGGCTATTCCCCTCAGTCTCTATGTGCACCTTCCCTGGTGCATTAGTAAGTGTCCGTATTGTGATTTCAATTCTCATGCGTTGCCCCAGGAAGAGATGCCTGAGCAGCGCTATGTAGACGCCCTTATAGCCGATCTTGAGCAAGAGTTGCCGCGGGTATGGGGCAGAGCCGTCAGCAGTGTTTTTATCGGTGGTGGTACCCCCAGTCTGTTTTCACCTGAAGCGATTGATCGGCTACTGCAAGCACTTAGAGCACGGTTGCCACTGATTGCCGATATTGAAATCACTATGGAAGCGAACCCTGGTAGCGTCGAACAGGCCCGGTTCGCGGAGTTTTTCAGCATAGGTATTAATCGCCTATCGATTGGAATCCAAAGTTTCGAGACGGATTTATTACAGCGTTTAGGGCGTATTCATGGTGGCGAAGATGCGCATCACGCGATTGATGTGGCTATGCAAGCGGGGTTTAATAATGTGAACCTGGATCTTATGTTTGGCTTGCCGGGCCAAAGCCTGGAGCGATTAAGTCGGGATGTAAAGACTGCCATTGGCTATGATCCCGCGCATATTTCATTTTATCAATTGACGCTGGAGCCGAACACCGCGTTTCATGTAAACCCGCCCTCCGACTTACCGGTTGATGAAAATAGCTGGTCCATGCAAATTAAAGGGAGAGACTTGCTGCAGAACGCGGGCTATCATCAATACGAAGTCTCGGCTTTTTCGCAAGCTGGTCGTCAGTGTCGGCATAATCGAAATTACTGGGAGTTCGGTGACTATCTTGGCATCGGTGCAGGGGCGCATGGCAAATGCACCGATATGGCGACTGGACATATTCTCCGGTCTACTAAAGTTCGCCAGCCCGCGCGTTATATGGATGCGGCGCTTGATGGGGATAGTATAAGTGATACGCAATCGCCCAATCACCACGCGTTGCTGTTTGAGTTTATGTTGAATGCTTTGCGCCTGACCGATGGATTTCCGGAGTCTTTATTGGCTGAAAGAACGGGTCTTGATTGGAGTGTGGCGGAGCCCGCTATTCAAGGGTTCATCGATGACGGTCTGCTAGAAAAAAAATCGGCAAGCATTCGCCCCACCGACCTAGGGCTACAATTTCTAAATGATATGTTGATGCGTTTCCTGCCTGATGAAACATGAGCCGTTATTCTTCGAGATTGAAGCGGGTTGTCCTTACTGCGGATCAGCCGTCTACGCAGAGATTGATCTAAGCGTCCCAAGTGAGAGCTTTATCGAGGACTGTGAGGTTTGCTGTGCGCCGATTCTTTTTCAGGTTGCCACTAATAACTTGGGTGATGTTACAGGAGTGGAGGCTGTTCGCGAGAATAGTTGAGTCCTGCTTTTTGCTTGGAATTAGACTGGGTTTATCAACAGCCCATGATCGGTTGGCGATAATATGAAATACTCATCGCTCTTCTGAGCGGAACTATGAAAATAGCTATAAATTACAATTAGTTATGGAATTGGTTGTTTTTTGGTCGGGTGGTGAAAATGCGGCCGCTATAGGGCATAGAGCTGTTTTATGGTGATTCATCCACAGACTTATCCACAGAAAATGTGGATAAGTATCCAACTGATTATTCATCAATGGCTTACGGTAGATACTGAAATTGATCTGGAAGCTACTAAATAAATTCGCTCCCTGCCGTTTTTTGTCAGGCCGATAAGTTGATTGCAAATACTAGACTTTCAAGCTACACTTCCCGCCCTCCGAATTTACCCCTGAGATCATCATGCAGCCCAATATTCATCCAGATTATAAAGCGATCAAGGTTATTTGTAGTTGCGGCAACAGCTTTGAAACGCGCTCTACATACGGTAAAGATGAGCTGCAGGTCGATGTATGCTCTAGCTGCCACCCTTTTTATACCGGTAAGCAAAAGATTCTTGATACAGCAGGTCAAGTGGATAAATTCCGCCGTCGTTACGCAAAATAGATTAGTTTTAGAATCTTTTAATAGATACTATAAAATTGGCGCTCTGTGAGCGCCATTATTTTTTGTGAATTATCTTCTTACTTTAATGGTCGATAGAGGTCTTAAGAAAGAAAACTATGCTGGAATATAGCCTCAACCCTCCATACTAACAATATTCGTGAATCTTAAATATCAATTTAGGAGTAGTTACCAGTAGAATAGTGCCGGAAAACTTCAGGAGTCGGTAAATGCAAAAGGTCACCATTGTAGGTGCAGGTCGGGTGGGTGAATCGACCGCCCAGTTTCTTGCTAGCAAAGACATTGCTAGCGAGGTTGTGTTGCTGGATATAAAAGAAGGGCAGGCGGAGGGCGCTGCGCTGGATATCCAAGAAACCGCACCTTTACTCGAGTTTGATTCGACCGTAACCGGCTCAACGGATTTTTCTACCTTGCGCGATTCTGAACTGGTCATTGTGACAGCGGGCATCCCACGTAAGCCTGGCATGTCCCGTTCGGATGTGTTGGAGACCAACGTAAAGATTTTAGATACCATCGTTGATAAAATTCTCGAATACGCGCCGCAAGCCATGCTCATGCTGGTATCTAACCCGGTGGATGTGCTGACTTATCGGGCATGGCGCAGAACGGGTTGGCCACGGCATCGAGTGTTTGGTCAAGCTGGTGTACTTGATTCTTCGCGTATGGCGGCTTTTATTGCCATGGAAACCGGCTTTTCCAACAAAGATATCAGCGCTATGGTATTGGGTGGTCATGGCGATTCGATGGTATCTTTAGCCCGTTACACTACGATTTCGGGTATTGGCATTGATCAATTTCTGAACGAAGAACAGATCAACAGAATTGTTGAACGAACGCGTAATGGTGGTGCCGAGGTGTTGGCTTTGCGTCGAACCAGCAGTGCCTATGATGCGCCTGCTGCTGCCATTGTGAAGATGGTTGATGCGATTGGGCGTAATCGCCATAGTCTTCTGCCGGTTGTGGCGATACTGGACGGGGAGTACGGCTATGACAATGCAGCGATGGGCGTGCCCTGTGTTTTAGGTGAAACTGGGGTGGAGCGGGTGCTTGAAATTTCATTAACTGAGGAGGAGCGAGCTCAGTTTGACGCGTCCTTGGCGGGTGTATTGAAGGATATTAAACGCTTAGATTAGCGATTATAAGTCTCATTCTTTTGGGGCTATTTCTGTAACAACGGCCGATTAATTCGACAAGATAACGCCAAACCCAAAGTGAATGCGGGAATCGCTATCGGTTTGCTGTGAGGGTCGAGGCCAGAGATAGGTTTCCGTGGCTTTGACTAGCGGGAAATCATAGTCCGCTTCACCAACTTTTCCCTTTTCGATACTGATTATCTGACCGTGTACGGTGATATGCCGGCTGGTAGCATAATCTGCCGTCTCTAAATAGCCTTCTTTTTCAACAAAGAAACGACCCTCAGCGTTCTCGCTGGTTTTTGGTTGGTGTCGTTTGTCCAGAGGATAGGCGAGAACCTCTAGCCGAGTGGTGGCTACCAGATTTCTCGCATTGATAATCACTCCGCCCCAGACGATGGCTTGTTCGTTGGCAGAGTTGGCCGCCGCTGCTTTTGGTGTGAGCTGGTTTTCGAGGGAGGGAAGGTCGGGCCCGCTAGCGCAGCCAGCAAGCAGCATTATAATTATACAAAGAGGAAAAAACGGAGAGTTACGCATGGCCTAATAATAAAACGAATAAGGGTTAAACGGATCGTAGTGGCTGCGATAGAAATAGGGTTGATAATACCAATGATCCAAAAGCGGATCGTAGTAATGGGTTTGTTTTACAAGCGGTTTCCATAATGTATGGGTATCTGCAGTCACCGTTGGGTAGGTGTAAACATAATCGCCAATGTCCCCCTTCTCCATGCCGGCAATCGTTCCATGTACCGTAATTTGTCGGTCTTTGGTGTATACCCCCGGATCAAGAAACTCATCGAAGACCGCAATAAAGCGCCCAGCCGTTTTATCATTTGATTTGGGCCTGCCTTTTTTTCCTAGCTCGCGCGAAACAATTTCGATTTGGGTTGTAGCAGCTTTATTTTCTACTTTGGCTATTGTGCCTCCCCACCGCATCCTTTGGCCCGTGTATTGTTCGGGAGAATTAAGTACCGATTTGATCGCTAAGGTTGGTATGGGCACCTCAGGTTTGGAAGGCTTATTGGCGCAACCCGTGATAACGAAGGCCGTGCCTGCCAAAGCGGCGAAAGCGATATTTCTTACAGTATTCATCATATATCTTAGACTACGCATAACATGGAAGATCCGATGTATCGAAAAATATGCCTAAGCTCACCACCATTGTGGATTATTCTCAATGAAACGCATCACAGCATCATACTTAGGTGAGTCCTTGCGACTGGCATAAAGTGACTCAGTAATGCCCCAGCGGCCCCATTTGCTGTATTGACCTGGCGCTGAAAAGTACACGAACAGCTTCCCGTTTGCTTTGCGCCAAGCGTTAAAGTAGCGTTCATAGCTTGTCCGCATTTGGGAGTTTCGATTAGCTTTGTCGAAAAGCTTGTTGAGTTTTTCATTATTTTCCTCACCGACCACTCCCGTTAGATGTTGGCCACCCTCATACGCAATTAAATCGACGTTGTGTTTTTTTGCGACTTTGGCATTTTTATTGATCGAATCAATAGCTTCAGGCAAAGCTTTTTTCCTGATTTTAGCAAATAGAGTACCGACGGATTCTTGGCTGGCATTCGCTTGAGCAAGGCCCAAATAGCCGCCAAAATAAGGTGCAATGGCGAGTGCATCGGTATGTTTGTAGGCATCATTGTGGCTGAGGACGAAATCTGCAAAATAGTCGTTAGCCGCTTGAGTCGCTAACACGCGTACCAGGCGGTCGGTATCTTTAAATACGTCTTCCCAGATGGCAAAGGTTTCGACTGCGCGCTGTGAGTAATAGCGTTGTCCGCCTTGCCAAAGGTCTGGGTCTAGCCCGAGTTTTTTACCTTGCTCATTAACGTACTGAGTTTGTTCAAATTGAGAATTCCATACTTCATTAGAGTACTCAATATAGACTTTTAAATTAGGGTGAAGGTTTTCTTTGACGTATTCTGCAAAGCGACGAATATAGTCGTCATCGGCTTTGTGTGGCATGTTAAACCAAGGGTCAGCTTGCATTTGATTGGCAAGATCAACCATAACCTCTACTGGCGCACCCGATTCTTTAGACCAAGTGGCGGCATTCAATGGGGTGCGATCCTCCCAGGATGAAACCTTGGAGTTGTTGGTCTTCATCATGTCCATAAAGCGCAGCACTTTAAAAGGCTGCATAAATTTTAGCAGTGCCGGATTGAATCTGTTTTTTGTGTAACTGGCCTCGAAGGGGACGTACTGTGATTTTTTGCAGCTGTATTTGGATTTTACGTGTTTTAGTGGTTGGTCATCGCAAACACCTCCAGGCATGATGACACGAATATTGCGAATATAGTCTTCTGGATCGGTTTCGGTGATGGTGAGTTGAATGCCCCCTTTACTGGCGTTGACCACAATCGTATCAAGACCGGGTTTGTGGCTAATGGCTTTTGCTGCAGCGCCGTAGCTGATTTCTCCTTTTCCTTCGTATAATACTTTGTAGATCCCACCTGGATATTTATTGGGGATGTCCCAGTTTAAATATGTTTGGGCCGTTTGCCCTTCTTTTAGAGAGCGTACCCAGCCTTGCTCGTCAAGATCGAGATCCTCAGGGAACGGGCGTGCGGAACGAAAGACATCGACAAACGGGAGGCTGGCAGAGTAATCCTGGATATCGGCCAGGTTCATTCCCATCGGAGAGCGTTGATTTGCAGTGTTAGTAAAGGATACGGATTGCTGTTTAACAGCAGGTTTATCAACGGCTGCGCAGGATGTTGCCGATATGAGCATGAGTCCAGCGGCCATCAAAATAGAGATTCTTTTAATAAGCATAAATACTAAGACATTTCTTTGCTGCGATTTATCCATCATTATACAGTATAGATTTCAAGCCTGAATTAAGTGATAGGTATCCTATTCTATGCGGACCCTAATTTTATTTAACAAACCTCATGGAGTACTCAGTCAGTTCACCGATCATAATGATCGACAAGTGTTGGCGGATTATATTCCCGTCTCTGGTGTTTATCCGGCTGGCAGGCTGGATCGTGACAGTGAAGGTCTGATGGTATTAACTAATGATGGCAAATTACAGGCGAAGATCGCAGATCCTGGTCATAATATGAGTAAAACGTATTGGGTCCAGCTTGAGGGCATGCCTGGAAAAGAGGTCATTGAGCAGTTGCAGGCAGGCATCGAGTTGCGTGACGGTATGACCCGCCCGACGAAGCTTCAATTGATTGATCCGCCATCACAACTCTGGGAGCGTGATCCGCCTGTGCGCCATAGAAAAAAAATACCTACGCAATGGTTGAAAATCACCCTTGAAGAAGGACGTAATCGACAGGTTCGACGTATGACGGCGGCGGTTGGATTTCCAACGCTTCGTCTGATTCGATATCGAGTGGGCTCCTGGACGATTGATGGCCTGATGCCAGGGCAATGGCGACGGGTATGAAATAACATGGATATTTGGAATCATCTCGAAACTGAAATTACAGCGGCAATCGGACGGCCTTTTGTTTTGCAGCAACAACAAAGCATTGCGGGCGGCAGTATCAATCAAACCCTCAGGCTAGAAGGTGAGTGTGACCGTTATTTTCTAAAGCTAAACCAACGCGGAATGCTCGATATGTTTACTGCTGAAGCTGAAGGTTTAAATGAGCTATCAAAGACTAAGGCGATCCGCATTCCAGAGCCTATTTGTTGGGGAGAGTATGGTGAATACAGCTATTTAGTAATGGAAGATCTCGACTTGAGTGGTCACGAAACATCGCGGGAATTTGGTCGGCAGCTTGCCAATCTTCATGGGTATACGAGCGAGCGTTTTGGTTGGCATCGTGATAATACTATCGGTTCAACCCCGCAGATTAATAAATGGAACGAGGACTGGATTGATTTTTGGTGCCAGCAGCGGCTTGGTTTTCAACTCAATTTGGCGCAGCAAAAAGGTGTCGGCAAGGGAGTCGAAACCAAAGGTGAGAAGCTCATGGAAGTGTTCCCTTGTTTGTTTGACGGCTATACCCCTAAGGCCTCCGTATTGCACGGCGACCTTTGGTCGGGAAACTGGGGTGGGAATGGGCAAGGTGATCCGGTTATTTTCGATCCAGCCGTTTATTTTGGTGATCACGAAACGGATTTAGCGATGATGGAACTCTTTGGCAGTCCAGGTCGCGACTTCTTATCGGCTTATCGAGAGGTATTTCCTATTGATCCAGGCTATTCGGTGCGCAAGAATTTTTATAATCTCTATCATATTCTCAATCACTTCAATCTTTTCGGTGGCGGCTATGCTCGCGAGGCCGAAAGCATGATGGATCAATTGCTTGCGGAGATTGTGTGAACGGCGTTTGCAAAATGACTCTAGTATTCAGCCGTTGTTCAGTGATCCACCCTTAATCTGACGCTACATTGGACATAACAGAGGATTGCGTCATGAAAAAGAAACTTATTGCTATTGGTGTAGTTGCGGCGCTCGTAACCGCGCCCGCTACCTTCGCAGGCAAGAAGCGTCACTATACCGGTAATAGTAATATCGACTCGGCTCGAGTGACTCAGGTGCAGCCAATTTATCGAACGGTTCAGACTTCTCGTCCCCATCGTGAGTGCTACCAGGAAGAGGTTTATCGTCCAGTTCAATCCTCCAGTCACGGTAACAACGCGCTGAGTATGATTGTTGGTGGCGCGTTGGGCGGCGCATTGGGGCATAACATCAGTCGTCATCATCGTGATACAGCAACCATTGCTGGTGCTGTCATCGGTTCGGCTATTGGGCATGATGTTTCCAGTAATAAACATCGTGGTAGAGATCGGGGTTATAGCCAAGGTTATGAGGAACGCTGTCACACCGTCAGTGAGCGATACAGCGAAGAGCAACTTGATGGCTATCGGGTGACTTACCGCTACCAAGGGCAAACTTTTTCTACCCGAATGGATCATGACCCGGGTGACTGGATGCAGGTGCGCATCAGCGTGAGCCCGCAAGACTATTGAATTTGATACTATTGCTCCATGAAATGTTACTTCTTTGTTTTTCTCGGATGTGTTCTGGCGATGCATTCTCTTGCCGCCGAACCACGGAATCAGCAGCCTGATCCGGACAATCGAGCGCAGATCAGTCGCGAACGTGCCGCTGATATTGCTCGTAAGCGCTACGATGGCAGGGTGTTAGATATTCGTCCGCAGCGAGACAAAGGTCGTAAGGATTATCGTGTCAAAATCCTGCGTGAGGGCCGAGTGCGTGTCTTGGATGTCGATGGCAAAACAGGTAAAGTGCGCCGCAAATAACCTCTCCAATGCGTGCCCTAATTATTGAAGACGAACCCCAGCTGCGCGTGCAACTCAGCGATGCGTTGCAGCAACAAGGCTTTGTCGTGGATGTTGCGGCTGATGGTGAAGACGGTGCCTGGATGGCCTGCGAATTCCCCCTTGATGTCGCGATTATAGATCTCGGGCTTCCCGGTATAAGCGGTTTGGAGGTCATCGAAGAATTGCGACAAAAAGGCCGTGAATATCCAGTATTGATTCTAACGGCCCGCGACCGTTGGCAAGACAAGGTTACCGGGTTGGAGTCCGGCGCTGATGATTATCTTGCCAAACCTTTTCATATTGAAGAACTCATGGCGCGCTTACGTGCGCTTATTCGCCGCACGGGCCGCTGGAGTCAGGCCGAGCTGGAAAGTGGCCCAGTGCGTTTGAATACTCTAGATCAAATTGTAGAACTTGAGGGCGAAGTGGTGTCGCTAACCGCATACGAATACCGGCTCTTGGAGTATTTGATGCTGCATGCGGGCGAGGTGCTCTCGAAGACAAAACTCACTGGACATATCTACGCCGAAGATGACGAGCGCGACAGCAATGTTATCGAAGTCTTCATTCGCCGTTTACGCAAAAAACTGGATCCAGACGGCTCATTGGCGCCCATAGAAACGCTGCGTGGACGTGGTTATCGTTGGTCTTTACCGCGTATCAATTCCGCATAGTGCTCGATAAAATGAACTCGCTGCGCGTGCGTCTGCTATTAAGTGCCGGTGGAGTATTATTGTTGTTTATTGCTCTAACGGGTGTCGCCTTGGACCGGGCTTTGTCCAGCTATGCACGCCAAGCCGAGTATGATCGTCTCCAAGGGTTAGCTTTCAGTTTGTTGGGCGCCACCGAAGTGGATGCTATGGGCGGAGTGACTGCAAGTATTGATCGTATTCCCGAGCCGCGTTTGCAGCAACTTGAATCTGGCTTGGCTGCATTGATTTATAATGCCGACGGAAAAATCGTATGGCGCTCTCCCTCGTTGTTAAAAGCACTATCGAGTCAGTATCTTCCAAAAGTCAATGAGTGGGTATTCTCAGGTGAGAGTGTTTTCACTCTTAGTTATGGCTTTGAATGGATACTGGATAATGATAAGTCGCAAACTTATGCGCTACAAATTCAGGAGCGAAACAGTCCGTTGCAGAACCAGCGCCGCTCTTTTACGCATAAGCTTTGGTGGTGGTTAGGGGGAATTACAGCGGCTTTATTGGTGACTCTTCTTGCCTTAATGCAATGGGCTTTAAAGCCGCTGAATAAAATCAGCGCCGATCTCGATAAAATCCGTAACAGGGAAAAAACACGCTTGTCCATCGCCGTCCCGATGGAAATTCGTCCGCTGACCTCTAATCTGAACGCATTGCTGGAGCATCAGGAAAACCAGCAAAAAAGATTCCGCAATGCCTTGGCCGATCTTGCTCATAGCTTGAAAACACCATTAGCGGTGTTACGAGGTCAAATACCCCGTGATGATACCGCTGCGCAGGGACAGCTTGATCAAATTGACAATATAATCGGTTATCAATTAAAGCGAGCAGCAACTACTGGCCGCAAAGCCTTGCAAACGCAGATCGCGGTATATCCCATTGTAGAGCGGGTCACGAATGCACTAAAAAAAGTTTATATCGGCAAAAAAATTAGTTATATCAATAGTATATCTGA
>FXBE01000033.1_pt1 | contig 19067 bp, 16 predicted proteins | sample 5335311 | NCBI WGS metagenome assembly FXBE01 (sample SAMEA103928390, study PRJEB20085) | sediment metagenome | biome: marine biome; feature: hydrothermal vent; material: sediment | place: Atlantic Ocean | collected 2013-08-06T02:46:56 | depth 0.05 m | reverse complement strand
TTATTACAAGCACTTAGCGTCTTGCTCTTGGAAATCCTGAATCTCAATCTGCTCAGCCCAGAATTAAAAGAGGCGCCCTTAAATAACTCAGAAAATTACTCATGAACCCTAAACTTAGACCAATCGAGTTAGCCGATTCTGATGCCTTTTCTGAATTGATGTTGGAACTTGCTCACGAGACACCTAATACTCTTTTAACCGCAGAAGAGTACCAGGCAATCGCCGCAAGCCAAGCAAACCGAACACGATACTTAATAGAATCACCTCGAGAACTTGTACTTATCGCTGAAATAAAGAAGAAACCAGTCGGATTCATTGCACTCACTCAAGGGGCATTCCAGCGTAACACCCATGTCGCTGGCCTGATGATTGGCGTGCGAAAAGACTTTTGGAGACAGGGAATTGCCACAGCATTGCTACAATCCGCCAGGCAATGGGTAGAAGAGCGCAAAATACAGCGCGTGGAGTTTACCGTCATGGAAAACAATCATCGAGCCCTTCAGTTTTATTTACAACAGGGTTTTCGACAGGAAGGTATCCGTACCAACTCCATTAAAATTGATGGCATACTGCTCAATGAAATAAGCATGTCCTGGATACCTCAATAAAAAAATATTTTTTAATTCAGCGGCTTAAAGGCCTAATTTACAATTAAATACAACTAGATTCAGCAGTGCTATTTATGTTATTGTTCCCTGGTCAAATTTTAAGCATGGATTCAGAATACAAGGACATTATGGCTCAATTCGTTTTACCCAAACTTCAACCTCTAATCCAATTAAACGCACTAGTATTGCTCTTTATATCCTCGACACTCACAACGGCTTTTGCCGAAAAGCAGGAGAGCAAAGTAAATATTGCCGTTGATGTTCCACATGTAAACGTGAACCACCGAGGGGCTAAGATTAAAATACAGCGCATCCAGGATGTGGAGAATAAGCTGGTAGATGACTTTTCTAAAACTTCCCGTCCCTGCCCACCTTTTTGCATTCATCCCATGGAAGCCGCTGATGGCGTGCAAACTTTTGGCGAAATTGAATTGCTGAATTTTATGCAGAATGAAGTGGCATCTGAAAATGGACTTCTAATTGATGCACGTATGCCAAAATGGTATGAAAGCGAAACCATTCCGACATCCATCAACATCCCGTTTGTAGTCTTCACCCACGCTTCTGCTAAACGCGAACGCATTCTGGAATTATTGGGTGGGCTAAAAAAGGACTCGGGGGAATACGACTTTTCCGCCGCAAAACACTTGTGCATTTTTTGTAATGGCCCCTGGTGTGATCAGTCACCTCGTGCGATTCGTGGACTGATTGAATCTGGTTACCCAACGGAAAAGCTTGCTTACTATCGTGGCGGTATGCAACTATGGAAGTTATTTGGATTAACCACTGTTCTACCAAAAAGTAATGCGGTTAAAAATGAATAAATACCCAAATTTTATAGTCAGAACTAAAAAAATACTTTAAATTGAGTTCTACTGAGTAGCAACAGATAAAACTAGTTTTTACAGCAAAGACACAATCCCATGATGCTGAATAATGTGAAGCACTTGGCTTAATTGTTCGACAATAGCCATCTAGTTCAAGGTTTTAAAAGAACCTCTCGATAGAAAGGTATAATATATGGGCACCTCTATTAATTCTAGGTTGAGCAGATTGAGATTCAGAATTTTCAAGAGCAAGGCGCTAAGTGCTTGTAATAGTTGTTCTATTGCGAATACTTAGTAACGCAGCTATTGGAAGTTCTGGACTCAAGGTGCCAATCCATGAATAAATAGAAGTGGCCATATGGCCTTCGCGCTCAGAATCGCAAGGTTAAGGAGGTAGCTCGAAATCGGGGCACTCTAAAAACAAGCGATTCTACCATCTCTGGAAGTTGCAATACGCGCCAGAGATTTTGACCCTAGAAATTGATTTATTGAGGTAACAAGGAATGTTAACACTGAAAAACGTCTTTTGGGTAGTGCTGGTTCTGCTGAATCTAACCTTTATCCTGGCGGTCTCCTATTCACGCCTCAAGCCCACACCTGAAGTAACCCCCAACCCATTAGACAATAAAATTGCTAGCGAAGAGATCTCCCCTAATTCTGCCAGCTGGCGTTTCGCCGCCGTCAATACAACTGATATCCCAGCTTTAGAATTGCCCGATCCTTCTTCGCCTAAATCTGTCAACTTAGTATCTGAGACCGCAGATAAGGCCGTCTCCGGAACACCTGCCCCGATGGTAGAAACCAAAGCAATTTCTAACGCGCATACGGCTAAATCAGAGATGAATAGTTCTAAGGCAACCGAAGCTAGTTTTGGCGCACCGAAAGTCGCAAGCTCAGATACAACCAATGAGGCTACTTCTAGTGCCTATGGAGTCGCCAATTTCGATTCAGCCAAAAACTCTCGTCCTGACTTACCTGAAATCGCTGATTCTCAGATGGCTAATACAAACTTCTCGGACAAAACTGAAGGGCTAACAATAACAGATAACGCCACTAATAAAGAAGGCGTTGCTTCTAGCGCATTTGGTTCCAACACAATTGAAGTAGCAGCGGCTAGCATGGCCGCCTCCCGCGTAGCTGAAACAGTACGTCCAGACACCGATAAACAGCTTATCGAGAACAGTTTGAGCCCCGAAGAAGCAAATAAGAAAAACAAACAGGATCAGGAAATCGGCTATAAAGTTGACACCTATTATGACGGCAATCTAGTACGAACCGAAGAGACTGACAAGAATGGTAATCTACAGGTTACGGTCAAAGAAAACATGGATGGATTGGCGGAGCTTTCTAGCAACGATGCCAATTACATAGAAGCATTAAATCAGCTGAACAACGGCCAGCAAACTCCAAAAACCAACACCGATGTAGCCACTGCTTCCGATCTGGCAAAAGAAGGCAATAGTAAAAAATCAGTCGATTATTTTAACAAGGTCGATGTCAGCTCAAGAAATAATCAACGACCTGATAATGAGTTAGCATTGGCGGATCAAATCGCGGCAGCAGTATCAGCGGACAATCCCTCTAACGAGAAAAATTCGATTCCAAACAACCCGGAGAGTGATTATTTTCAAGCCTTGGGAACTGAATCTACTGAACGCACTAACGAAATGCGGACCATTAAAATCGTACGCGGCGATACCTTATGGAGTATTGCTTCACGCGCTTATGGCAGCGGATTTGAATACAAAAAAATCTTCAAGGCCAACCCCTACCTAACCGATCCAGACAAAATCAAAGTGGGTGATACCCTCAGGGTTCCTATCTGATTCGAGGTGTCTAATCGTTGTATATTAATCGTCCCAAAAGTACTTGCACTCAATTGCTTAGCTAGCCGTAGCTTTAATACAATTTATACTGCAAGTATTTATGGGACGATTAATAAGTATCTGCATATTCAACGAGTTCACCAACAAACGTTCTTTCACCGTACGAAGTACACGAAGAGAAGCACGATTAATCAAGCTAGTAACTTCGTGATTTCGGAAACGACTCCTACGCTACCCAACCTACCTACGTCCATGCAGGCGTTCGCTCCCTTGGATGACTAGAGTTTTTGCATGGGCTCTAGCTTATAAGAACCCATGCTTTTAGCATAAAAACGAACGGATTTTATACTGCAAGTTCTTTTACAACGATTAAGAATATCGTTTTCTTAGTGGTACAAACCTTTTTTAGCTGAACCGCTAGCCAAAAATAATGCCAGCATTCTAGACATGAGTTACATTTACTATCACAAGTTCCACTGTAACGATTAATAGGAGCACCAGTCAATTGATGCTAAATAGTTTATCTACTCTCTTATAAGCGTAGGCATAATAAAGCACAGGGATGAGAATTAAAGTTAGCAGCGTTGAGATCAGTATTCCGAATATCAAAGAAATCGCAAGCCCGCTAAAAATCGGGTCATCTAGGATAAAAAAGGCGCCCAACATGGCTGCAAGCCCTGTTAACACTATAGGTTTAGCACGCACTGAGCTAGCCTGCACCACCGCTTTTTCCAAGTCTATTCCTCCTCGAACTTGCTCATTAATAAAATCAACAAGCAAAATGGAGTTACGCACAATAATGCCCGCTAGCGCTATCATACCGATCATTGACGTCGCAGTATACTTCGCGCCTAGCAGAGCATGCCCTGGCATCACGCCGATAATCGTCAGGGGAATGGGGGCCATTATAATAAGCGGCACGGCATAAGAACGAAACTGAGCAACCACCAGCAAATAAATCATAATCAAGCCAATCGAGTAGGCTATCCCCATATCGCGGAAAGTCTCAAACGTAACCTGCCACTCGCCATCCCATTTAATACTATAAAAATAAGGGTTATCGGGTTGATTAAAAAAGAACTGCTCAACCTCGCCAACGCGTTCAAGTGGATGCTCATTGAGCTTGTTAGAAATATCAAACATACCGTACAACGGGCTATCTAAGTTGCCCACCATATCCCCAACAAGATAGACAACGGGCAGTAAGTCCTTATGGTGGATTACATTTTCCCTTGTACTACTTTCCACACTAACGATTTCAGACATGGGTATAAGCTCACCAGACCGACTGCGGATTTTTAAATCCAGAACGGCATCAATGTCCGCCTTTTCGGCCGTGGAAAACTCTAGCCTGACCGGGATCGCATACTTAACATGATCACCATGTAAAAAGGTCACGTCCTTACCGCCCAAAACAGTGCTGATAGCCGAAGCGACCGCCTGTTGGGATAACCCTAGTAGCGCGGCTTTTTCACGTTCGACGTGTAAAATATAGCGCCGCGCCTGTGCAACGGTACCGTCATCAACATCGACAATATCATCGGTCGACTCAAAGACTTTGCGCAACTCACTCGCGACTTCTGTTTGCCCTTCGTAATCGAGTCCATAAATCTCAGCCACTAAAGGTGACATGACCGGCGGACCCGGTGGAATTTCTACCACTTTTATATTGCCCTGGTATTTTTCTGCAATGGCTCTTAACGACTGCCGGGTAGAGAGCGCAATTGCATGACTTTTTCGGTCTCGGTACTTTTTATCAACCAAATTCACCTGGATATCACCAAAATACGCTCCATTGCGCAAATAGTACTGACGCACAAGACCATTAAAATTAATCGGTGCAGCCGTTCCAGCATACACTTGCAAATCGGCCACCTCGGGCACTGTTTGCAAATAGTCTGCCGCTTCATCCAATACACGTTTGGTTTGCTCAAGCGTTGTTCCTTCTGGCATATCTAAGACAACCTGAAATTCAGATTTATTATCAAAAGGGAGCATTTTCAATACGACCAACTGAAACACCGCCAACGAAACAGATAGACCTATCAATAACAGAATCACAACGCCCAGAAGTTTCCGTTTCAGACCACCTTTTTTCCCGTTCAAGAAAGTGCCGACGCTGGTTTGAAAAAACTTTGTTATCCAAGGTGCAGGGCCTTCGCTCTGATGATGACTAAAATCCACTTTTTTCAGCATTCGATAAGCAAGCCACGGTGTAATAACAAACGCGACTACTAGCGATATCAGCATCCCCATGCTCGCATTAATAGGGATCGGACTCATGTAGGGGCCCATTAGGCCAGTCACAAAGGCCATCGGTAATAATGCGGCAATGACAGTAAACGTTGCTAGAATCGTTGGTCCGCCCACTTCATCAATCGCCACCGGAATCGTTTCAAGCAGGTTTTTTCCACCCATCACCATATGGCGGTGAATATTTTCCACCACCACAATTGCATCATCCACCAATATTCCTATCGAAAAAATAAGTGCGAACAGCGACACTCGATTCAGCGTAAAACCCCAGGCCCAAGAAGCAAACAGCGTGATCAATAACGTGACAATAATAGCCACGCCTACAATAATGCTTTCTCGCCAGCCCATCGCTAGCCACACCAACACCACCACTGCAGCCGTCGCAAAAAGTAGTTTTTTAATGAGTTTTTTTGCTTTATGATCGGCGGTTGTGCCGTAGTTCCGAGTAATTTCAACATTCACACCCTCTGGCACAAAGATTCCATCCAACTGATCGAAACGCTTGATCACTCGATTGGCAACTTCCACCGCATTGGTACCCGGTTTTTTTGCCACTGCAATGGTGACCGCAGGAGCATTATTAACCTTTCCGGCCTTACTGAACGAGACATAATGTTCCGGCTGATCAGCGCCCAAGCGAATATTTGCGACATCGGCTAGATAAACCGGCTTACCTTCAGTCACTCCGACGATAAGCTCCCCCACCTGCTCGGGCGTCGTCAGAAAAGTACCCGCCTGTACCTGATCTTCCTCGTTATAAGTCACCAAACTGGCCGCATCTTGAGAGGCATTAGCGGACTTCAAAGCAAATTGCAGGCTGTCCAGGTCGATGTTGTAACCTGCCATTTTCTGCGCATCCAACTGTACGGCTACCACATTATCCGGTCCGCCAATCGTATAAATATCGCGTGTTCCTGGCACTCTTTTTAACTCGGCCTCAATAGCATGAGCAACCTGCAACAGCTCATGCGCACTGCGATTGGGATCATCGGTCCACAACGTTGCTGCAACAATCGGCACATCGTCGATACCTTTGGGCTTAATCAGAGGTTGTAGTACACCAAGACTCTGCGGAAGCCAATCTTGTTTGGAGGCTATTTTGTTATACAGGCGCACCAGTGCCGCGGTCCGATCCTCGCCCACAACATACTGAACGGTAAGAACAGACATCCCCGGAGAAGACGAGGAATAGACATGCTTAATACCCGTGATTTCAGATAGCGCCTGCTCTGCCGGACCACTCACCAAATGCTCCACCTCACTGGCAGTCGCACCCGGAAAAGGGATAAATACGTTGGCAAAAGTCACATTGATTTGAGGTTCTTCTTCACGCGGGGTAACAATAATGGCAAATAAGCCCAGCAACAGACCAACAATTGCTAGCAGCGGTGTAATCGCGCTATTTTGGAACTTGCGGGCTATACGCCCCGAAATACCCATGGCACTATCCGTCATGCTGATCTTCCTTACTGGCCTGAATAGACTGTTTCAAATAGATTCCAGCACCGATGGGATCAAGCGCAATGTGTTCATTTTCAGACAATCCAGCCAAAACAATCCGTTTGTCGATGCCGGTATGACGACCCAAACGAACATGGCGAAAATGTGGCGTTCCTTGCGCATCAATAACATAGATTCCTGTTACCTCGCCACGGTAAGCCACCGCAATTTCTGGTACGATCAGATGCTTAGATTTCCCAATGGAAAATGCCACTTTCACAAACATCCCAGGAAATACATTTTCTACTTTTTCTTTTAGATCAATGCGTACCTTAAATGTATTAGTGGTCGGATCTGCAGAAGGGAAAAAGGTTATTCTACCCACGGGTACCACCTTGAAATCAGGCCCCTCTAAAATCAACCGAGCCTTATTATTGGTACGAATACGATTAATCAAGCGCTGCGGCACATCGACGATGACGCGCAGTCTATCCAATGAAACACCCGCCATAAGCGGCTGTCCAACATTCACATAGGCACCCAATTCCACCAACCGACGCGTTACAAGACCGCTATAGGGCGCTCGCACCTGGGTATTCTCAAGCTGCTCCTGCGCTCCTGCGACATTGGCCTGTGACGAAGACAAGCGTGCTTTTGCAGACTTAAGCGCCGCAGTTGCTTTATCCATATCCGATTTAGCCACCAGCTTGCGTTTAAACACACCTTTTACACGTTTAAACTCTTGCTTCGCTTCATTAAGCCTTGCCTCAGCTTCCTCCTGACTCGCCTTCGCTTGGTTAAGAGTGGCATTTTGCTGGGTATCATTTAGACGCAGAATAATATCGCCTTTGGTGACAAAATCATCGACGTCATAATCAACCAACATGACAACACCTGAAGTTTGCGCTGATACCGTTGTCTGGTTTACAGCACCCACCGTGCCATCAAGCACTCGCTCACGAACAACCGTTTCACTCGTTACCTGTCCGGTACCGAATGGCAACGAATTCTCTGCGAAAGTCAGACCTGCCAAACAACTTGCCATAATTATTAGCAAAACTCGCATCATTCCCTCTCTGCTATGCATGTCTCAAAATAGATAACCTAAACTAACATAAATTAATAAAGATGTTTGTTAGTAACTTCTCAGCAGTTTCTCTGGGCATTTGTTAGAGTTATACTTTAACACATGGAATATAGTGAGTTTTATTATGCCATTCATGAAGATTATCGGCTCGGTGCTAATTGTATTCTTACTGGCTTCAAGCCCTGTTTCGGCACTTTACAAATGGACCGATAAAAATAATGTTACACACTATGGCCAGTTCCCACCCAAAAACCAAAAACCCCAGGAAATACAAATAAAGCCCCAAAAGACACCCAATGAGTCCCAAAAAAGCACGCCAACTAAGAAAACCCCTAGCAACAATCAAACCTCTCGGGATAAAGCAAAGGACACTTCCACCAGCACTAACACCGCTGATCACGACAAAAACTGCGCCAAAGCCAGACAAAATCTACAGATACTCGGCAATAACAAACGCATTCGAATTAAAGATAATGGTAACTACCGCATCCTCCCTGAAAGCGAGAGACAACAGCAGATAAACGGTCTAAATGACCAGATAAACAGTACCTGCCAAAGTATTCAAAAGCAATCGCAACAACCGAGATAACTCCATGCCATTACTTACTATTGATACCAACCAAAATTTTTCGGACAAACAGGATGCATTGTTGCAAACCGCTTCGCTCACTGTTGCAAAGCTGTTGGGAAAACCCGAGCAATATGTCATGGTGCGATTACGGTACAACTCGGCCATGCGATTTGCCGGATCTGACAGTCCCACCGCCCTCCTCGAACTCAAAAGCCTGGGTCTTCCCGAACAAAATACTACCGTGTATTCGCAAACCTTATGCAAGTTGATAGAAAAGGAGCTGGGGATTCCATCAGACCGGGTTTATATCGAATTCAGCAACCCAGAACGACATATGTGGGGCTGGAATGAGAGCACATTTTAGGTCTTATGCTGCCTTAGGTATCTATATCTTTCACGTTCAAGGGTACCCCACGCTAAAAACTTCCTAGTCTTTAGGGCATCTCTTGTACCTCCGCTTGGGTAGTTGAGATAAAAAGAAACAAGTAAACCAAACAAGGATATAATTCGCTCCAAACCAACGCAGCATCCCCCGCTGCCACTTAAACTGGAGCAAACGTCTTAATGCGTGTATCAAATTTCCCCCTCGCAACCCTCAAAGAAACACCTGCCGATGCAGAAATTGTCAGCCACAAGCTGATGCTGCGCGCAGGGCTGATCCGCCGGCTGGCTGCAGGTCTTTATACCTGGCTACCGCTGGGACTTAAGGTGCTACGAAATGTGGAACGGGTCATCCGCGAAGAGATGGATCGTAGTGGCGCCATTGAGCTACTGATGCCAACAGTTCAGCCTGCTGAACTCTGGCAGGATTCCGGTCGCTGGGATAAGTACGGGCCTTTACTGCTAAAAATAAAGGATCGGCATCAGCGCGAGTTTTGCTATGGCCCCACTCACGAGGAAGTCATTACGGATTTTGCACGCCGTGAGTTCCACAGCTATAAACAACTTCCGGTAAATTATTACCAAATCCAGACCAAATTCCGCGATGAAATACGCCCACGTTTTGGCGTCATGCGAGCACGCGAGTTTTTAATGAAGGACGCCTATTCCTTTCATATGGATAAGGCATCGCTTCAGGACACATACGATCAGATGTACGAAACCTACGTGCGTATTTTTGAACGACTGGGACTGGAGTTTCGTGCCGTCCAAGCAGACTCTGGAGCCATTGGTGGTAATGCCTCGCACGAATTCCATGTGCTCGCCGACTCGGGGGAAGATGCTATTGCCTTCAGCGACACCAGCGACTACGCCGCCAATATTGAGAAAGCGGAGACGCTCCCGCTGGCCCCTCCCAGTGCTGCAAATAGTGAACTGGAAAAAATCGCTACACCCAGTAAGGAAACTATTGAAGACGTTAGCCAATTTTTGAAACTACCGGCTTCACAATGCATTAAAACACTACTCGTCAAAGGTGATGAATCTACCCCTGTCATTGCTTTGCTGGTTAGAGGCGACCATGAACTCAATGAAATCAAAGCACTTAAAATACCCGCGCTACAAGAGCCATTAACACTCGCCAGCGACGATGAAATCAAAGCGGTCGCAAATTGCCTGCCAGGCTCCATCGGTCCTCATGGTTTGGATATCCCCATCTTTGCCGATTATAGCGTCATGGGACTCAGCGACTTTGTGTGCGGTGCCAATGAAGACGGCTACCACTACACCGGGATGAATTGGGGACGCGATCTGCCAAAACCCAAAGCGGCTGACCTGCGCAATGTGATTGAAGGCGATCCGAGCCCCGATAGAAAAGGAAAACTCTCCATCCAACGCGGGATTGAAGTCGGTCATATCTTCCAACTCGGCGACCGCTACAGCAAAGCCATGGAACTCAGGGTTCTCGATGAAAATGGTAAAAATACCACGCCCCTAATGGGCTGCTATGGCATTGGTGTCTCACGGATCGTCGCGGCTGCCATTGAACAAAACCACGATGATTGGGGCATTATATGGCCCACTGCCATTGCGCCCTTTCAGGTCGCTATAATTCCCATCAACATGCACAAATCACAGCGGCTGCGTGAAGCCGTTGATACACTCTACGACCAGCTTCAAAAGGCCGATATCAAGGTATTGTTAGATGATCGTAAGACCCGTCCCGGAGTCATGTTTGCCGATATGGAATTAATTGGCATGCCTCATCGCATTGTTTTTAGCGAGCGAGGTTTGGACGAAAGCATGGTTGAATACAAGGGACGTAGTGATAAGGATTCTGAGAATATTGCCCTTGAAGAAATTATTAAATTTCTTCAAGAAAAAATAGATGAAAAACCCTGATAGAGAAACAGTCTCACGCCTTGATAAACTGCCAAATATCGGAAAAGCAATGACAAAAGATCTGCAATTGATCGGCATTAATCATCCAAAGGAGCTGATCGGCAAAGAAGTATTAACGCTGTACGACACGCTCTGCGCAGCATCAGGTACGAAGCATGACCCCTGCGTTATCGATGTGTTTATGTCGGCGATCCATTTTATGGAAGGTGGATCGCCTCTTCCTTGGTGGTCATTTACAGAAAAACGAAAACACCATGTTACCCAACAAAATCAAAAGAGGTAAACTAGTGTAGTGTCCTAAACTAATTGACGATTAAGAAAGCCATTAAATACGCGAGTGCAAGGCGTAGTCCGCAGGGAATGGCCATGATTATATTTTCTAGGCCATTTCCAAGGGCTGCAACACCGCAATCGCGCATTTAATGGCTTCCCGAAGGGCGCAACGAGCGCGGTCATCTGCGGTGTTGCGCTTGTTTGACGTAGAACCACTATGCCTACACAAGCGCGCCTAGCAGCTAACCTCGCTCGTTTCGTCTTAATCGTCTATTAGTTTAGGACACTACACTAGAGCATTCTAGGGCGAGAAGAACAGATGAAAAACTTCGTGCCCTTGGTGGTGATTTCCTTACATCATTGAATTAGGAAACCAGCAGGAGAAGAATAATGAATACTCACGAAACTCGCGAAAAGCTCGAGCAAGCCTATGAAAAAATGGTGGAGCACGTACATAATCTTTGGGATTCCGGTGAGGGCCAGTACTCACTCAAGCAAGCTATTCTCCTTGCCCGAGACAAAGCGGAAGAGCTTCAAGAAATAACGCGCGAAGATGCCAATAAGGTTGCAGACTATGTCAGCCGAGATTTGCACGAAATGGGGAGCTATCTACATGACACAGGCGAGGAGCTGCGTGACTGGTTTCGCTTCGATGTAGAATTAATCGAAGACCGTATGCTAGAGAAACTAATATCCGTCGCTGACAAAACACGGCTTGAACTCTCAGCACTTCAAGAGCACAACCGCGAAGCTAGCCGATGGCATACAGGAGAAGTCACCGGACCTGGAACCCTGATCTGCCGTCAATGCGGCGAGCAGCTACACTTCAAAAAAACAAGGCATATTCCGCCCTGCCCAAAATGTCATAAGACAGAATTCAAACGGGCAGTTTAGGAATGAAGATTCAATTACTTACGGACTCTAACGGGCCCTTTTACGCCCAGTTAAACGATCTCAATCGTCGTGTAGAACAACTATAATCCTCTTGAGATCGTCTAACTGGGCGCAAAAATTCTGCGTTATAGTTCCGCAAGTTATTAAATCCTCATTCCTCAGCGGAATACCCACTTTATTTTCTCTCGGAGCAATGGGTCAAAAAGACGCCATTGCAAAGGCTTCCGCATATTTATAAGTACTGAGCTAATGACTTATACGATGTATTACAGGTCGTTCACTATAACAACTGCACCGCGAACCTGCCCCAACTCATAACCTGTAGCCTTATCTTCTGGATAAAGCTCCGCGAGTTTGTCCGATACTTCTGGATCCAGATTGGAACCATGACAACTTAGGCAAGGCTTGCCAGTGGGTACTGCTTTCATAAAACGAAACTGTTTATTCTCACCGTCTTCAACCATTTTGGCAAATGCCATCGTTTTAATGTCTTCGCCTTTAGCCGCTCGCGCATCAAAGTCTTCCAGTACTGCTGTTTGCCAGTCATTGGGTGCATTATCAGGATTTCGGTTTTTAAGGCTGACTCGGCTTAGCTGCGCACCTTGCTCTTCAGCTACTTTTTCGGTAATTGGCATCGCTTCGGTATTACAAACGGATAAAGCATTCACGGGCCCACCGGCTTTCATGGCTTTTTGTAATTCACCCTTTAGCGAACTAGCAAATACTTTGGTGGTTTTTTTTGCGTTATCGACCTGCGCTTTAAGAACTGCTTTTTGATCTGTATCTGCGGCTTCAGACTGTGAGACCTCTTCCTTTGTGGCTACTTCTGATGCCTGTTCTCCGCATGCGGTTAAAAAGAGGGCGCTTGCGGCAAGCGTTAAAACGACAGGACTGAGTGATTTAAAAATCATAGAGCTTAGTTACCTATATTTACTGGTTAGATTTTAAGGATGCCTAGCTTACGGATAGAATTGTTATATGCATTGACGACTATCAATTGAGGTAGCTCAAATACCTCTCGCGCTTTGAGGATGCCCTGCTTAACGTGCGTAGACTATTGGGCAAAACTAGGCGTCAAGCAGGAATAGCCGGGCTATTGCAGCTTGACAACAACGTTATTCGAAAAAAGATGCCGCGATAAATGGAGCATCCTAGAACGTGTAAGGAATAGTTATTTAAAAAATGTCTCTATTTGCTCCTGACGCAATTGATCACAAAGACGACCTTCGGGTACTTCAATATCTTCGTAGGTAATAACGGCATCTTTAGGCAAATCGCGCTTCAAGCGACAACCTTCGGCGAGCCCCATGGGAAGTAACTTTTCTTGGTGGGTCACATCGCTATTTTCAGCCATGCCATAACAAGTAAAGCCGCCAATATAATCGAGCGTCTCCCCCGCCTTCAAATCCCGCTTGGCCGCGGTGATGACGTCCACTACGGGCTCTGCCATCGGTGCAATGGTAGCATCTTTAAAATGCACAGCGCGCGCGACGGTGAGGGGAGCTTCGAAATGGCAAATATGGAAAGGGGTATAAAATACATAAAAGGGCCCATCGCCCAACTTGTAATAATTAAGATATTGCTGTTGCAGTGGATTATCTTGGTAGCCGACAACGAAAATCCCTGCGGGTGGTTGCGCACCCAGCACATAATCTACAATCCCGGTGTCTTTATATTTTTCAAGGTCATATAGATCCAGAGCATCATTCACATGGCCGCATTCGTAGCCAAACATGCCTCGCTTTCCAACCTTAAAACCCGTGGCATTTGCAACCACGGCCATCTCCATGGAGATCTTTGAACCATCCGCAAACGAGGTAACCATGCGAGGTTCTTGCTTGTGCATTTCTGCAAATGCCTTCTGAGTCTCTGGGGTTCGATAAGGATCTTGCAAACCTTTAATATTTCCGTTTAACACAGGCTTTAAACCGATCGATTGCACGTACCGGTAAAGATTCATAATAACGCCGGGCTGATCTCCATCCGCATTGGTATAAATAACGCCTTGTTGATCTGCCTGTTTTTTCAGAATCGGACCCACTGTGGCATCCAACTCAGCATTCATTAAAATGACGTGCTTGCCGTGCTTAATCGCTGATTGAATAACGTGGGCACCAAACTCAATTTCACCCGTTACTTCAATAATGGCATCGATACCTTCTGCCTCACAGAGCAGAAAAGGATCATCAGTGACTGCATGACCACCCTTCTTAATGCTGTCTTCCAGTTGGGTGACCGACTCAACACGGGTAACGGAATCTACACCACCTTGCTCATAAGCCTTTTCAGCCCTAGCGACAGTGCGGTTGGAAATAGCCACCAGGCGCATACCCGGTACTGCCGTGAGAATCTGCAATGCGATTCCCCTTCCCATATAACCCGCTCCAATCATGCCAACCGTAATCGGGTTACCCTCTTCTTCTCGCTGCTTTAACGCTGTATCGATGATGATCAAATCCGTTGCCTCTCTATTGTGTTGCTAGCCAAAATCCTAAACTAATGATTTACCACGAAGCTCACGAACGCCTGCATGGACGCAGGTAGATAGAGCAACGCAGGAGCAGTTGCCGAGTGCACGAAGGTGAAAGAAATAGAGTGCTCTAAGCGCTTCTATGCCCGAGAAGAAAACATCTTATCCTCGTGATAAAACCCTTCGTGGGGTTCGTGCTCTTCGTGGTGAATCTTTTATTGGTTATCTATGTTGTACGTCATTCAAAATCCGGCCAAGCCTGATCTTTATCTGAAATGAGGTACTCATCCATTCTCGGCCATTCAATGCCGAAGGCAGGATCGTTCCAACGCGCGCCTTTCTCGTGATCGGGGGAATAAGATTGTGACACCTGATAGAACACTTCCGAATTATCTTCCAGTGTCAGGTAACCATGTGCAAAACCTTCCGGGACATAAAGTGCTTTGTGGTTATCAGCCGTTAACTCGACGCCGATCCATTGTTTGTATGTTTCAGAACCTTCCCGCAGATCCACAATGGCATCGAAAATAGACCCTCGAATACAGCGCACAAGCTTAACCTCTTCGGCCGGATGGATTTGCCGATGCATGCCGCGCAGGATGCCCTTTTGATTGTTAAATGCTACGTTGGCCTGAGCAAGAATCACGCTCAAGCCTTGGGCCATAAATTCGTTCCTACACCAGGCCCGCGCAAAGAAACCGCGATCATCTTCTAGCCTATCCAGCTCGATGATATAGGCACCTTTAAGTTTTGTCTCCGTAAATTTCATGCTGTTCCTTTCATTTCAAATTGAGCAATTTGCTGTTGCGTAACTTGACGCATATCATCCCCTTTATGGTAGGCCTTGTACCATTCGGTAACCCAATCCAGGGTAGTACCTAAATTAAGCCGAGGCTCATATCCCAAAACCGTTTTAACTTTGGAAATATCCAGTTTAAGATATTGGGCTTCGTGAGGGTTAACCTCTTTATCCAGCTCCCAACGAGCCCCGTCGCCCCAGCTTTCGGTCAAGCGTTCAACGATCCACTCCACCGGTTGTGCATCCTCATCATTGGGACCAAAATTCCAGGCCTCCGCGAATTCTTGTTTTTCATTCCACAATCGTTCTGCCAATAGCATGTACCCCGAAAGAGGCTCTAATACATGCTGCCAGGGGCGTATGGAATGCGGGGCTCGGATAATAACGGCCTCATTTTTCATCATCGCACGAACAATATCTGGAATCAGACGATCTTCCGCCCAGTCGCCACCGCCAATGACGTTCCCAGCCCGAACACTGGCCACTGCGGGCCCTTCTCCTGTAGAAAAGTAGGAATTACGGTAGGCCGATATCACCAATTCGGAGCATCCTTTGCTGCTGGAATAAGGATCGAAACCGCCCATGGGTTCGTTCTCTCGATACCCCCAAACCCACTCGCGGTTCTCATAGCACTTGTCGGTTGTAATACAAACCACGGCCTTAACGCTAGTTTCTCTTCGTGCGGATTCCAAGACATTGACCGTCCCCATTACATTCGTTTCATAGGTTTCGATCGGATGGTCGTATGAGTATCTCACCAACGGCTGGGCTGCCAAATGGAAAATCACATCCGGCTTGCAATCTGAAATCACTTTTTGAAGATGGGTTAAATCACGAATATCAGCCTCATTGGATTCAATGCCCTCCTCCACCCGTGCGTCTTTATAAAGGCTAGGTTCAGTCGGAGGGGCCAAGGAGTAACCTACTACGTTTGCCCCCATTTGATGTAGCCAAAGCGACATCCAGCTTCCCTTGAAACCAGTATGCCCGGTCACCAAAACAGTTTTTCCTTGCCAGAAGTTTTTCTCGGGATTCATTTCTATTCCTTAGACTTATAGATGATTTCCAATAAGACGCAACATTATCAAAAAGACAAGATGGATTCTTCTTTCAGATCACACGAATACAAATAAAGCAGATTTACATGTGAAGCTGCCTTTTCAAAGCGAGGTAAATTTGCAACATTTGTTGGAAATTTACAACCAATTCCTTTATCCTTCAACCCACAACACTATTGGGAAACCGAATATTATGAAAAAAATAAACTCAGTTTTAGCCGTTGCTACTTTTTGCCTTGTGTCATTTTCATCGCATGCACAGGAAGATGGGCAACAAATGCTCAGTCAGGATCTTAATTCTGGATCTGGACAGAAGTATGCATTGAGAGTTTTAAGCCCAGATGAAGACAGCACGGCGATTGGCGGAAGGATGATGCTGGACGATAACACGGGTGTAGATATAGACCTTGCCTTCAACTTGGAGACTGATACTAAAACAAACAATAATGGAGAATCCTTTAGCAAGGGACTGGGGCTGGGCCTGCAAGGAGCGATGATAAAATATATCAGCAAAGGTCGAGTTGCCCCTTATTATAAGGCCGGGGGCGGATTAAGCATCCTAACCTCAGACAAGGGTAAGGGCCGTGATAATGATTTTTATCTATTAGGCGGCGTTGGCGCAGAATTTTTCTTTATTCCAGAATTCTCGTTATTTGCTGAAGCAGGCCTCGAGATGTCCATTGCACCAGATTTTTCGCTCAATACCGGAACTACCCAAGCAGGGTTAGCATTCTACTTCTGATAAGCACTTAGTGATTATGCACCAGCAGGCCAGAAATTCTGGCCTGCTTTTTTTAAAACGTAAATTTGACATATAGAAACCCGGTTAAAAATCAACCAGAAACTACACCGTCATCAAGACCAGTCCTTGTCGGCTACTGGGGATAAGGCATGGTCCATTCCACCTGTTAAAGCAAAATAGTCCTCTCCGGTATCGAGCCCCTCTCACCAACTGGGCTTTTTCTGAAGCATGTCAACTAAAGCAAACTAAAAACTCTCTTCTAAACTTATGGGTTGTTAACGACCCCTGGCGTAGTGATTTAAACCAATAAGCGCCTGACGAAGGCCATTAGAATTAAAGTAATGCATAGCATCAGCACAGGGATATTTCCCCATTTTACAAAAGGAGTCACTCCGTCGCGGGGCCAAATCGTCGCCTTGAGTACGTCAACCTCAAACTGAGGTGATACAGTTTCCAGCCCCCCCTTATAATTCACAATGGCTGATACACCTGTATTGGTCGCTCGCAGCATCGGCCGCCCTAATTCTAGCGCTCGCATACGTGCGATTTGTAGGTGCTGGTGAGGTGCTAGCGAGTCGCCAAACCAGGCGTCGTTACTAACGTTAACGAGTAAGCCTCCTGTAGGCAGCATCTCTGCCATTTCATATCCATAGGCATCTTCATAGCAAATTGAACCGGCTATAGCCTCGCCAGCAGCATGCAACAGGGTTGGCTGAAAACCTGAATCCATATTGGAAGCAGGTAGAACAACCCATTGATTGAGCCAGCTCAACCAGTGTCGCAATGGAATATATTCACCAAATGGTACGAGGTGGCGCTTGTGATAGGCCTCAGTATTTTTGCCCAGTTTTACCAAGCTATTGTGATTGCGATTGCCGTCTTGAAAGAGAACTCCTAACAGCAGATCGGTCTTTGAATCCTGCAACTGCCGCTGCAGGGGATCTAGAATCGCGGGCTTAAATTGATGGAAATAACCTGGTAGCGCAACCTCCGGCCAGACCACCAGATCCCGATCCAAGTTTTCCAGAGTCAAGTCGGTGTAACGTTTAATGGTCGGCAATAGCCACTCATCCTGCCATTTGTTTTCCTGGGCAATATTTCCCTGAATCAAGGCTACGGAAATGGGCTCGTTTTTGGCTTGAGTCCATTCAATTTGATTGAGGACAAGCGTTGCTCCAAATGTTAAAGGGATGCTTGCTAGCGCCAACCAACGTATCTTTCCTGCGCTTAATACCCCCATCACAGCCAAACCGATCAATAACATGATGAACCAGCCAATACCGAGCACCCCAAACACGGGGCCAATAGCCGCCAACGGCGTATCCAACTGACTGTAGCCCAATTGTAGCCACGGGAAACCAGTAAATATCCAACCTCTTAGCCATTCCATCAAAACCCAAGCAGAGGGGATTACCGCTAAAAGACGTAGGCTTCGCTGACGGCATTGCGCTTGAATCCAACCAACAGCCGCAGGAAATAACGATAAAACTAAAACAAACAAAAGGGTCAACGCGGCGGCAAATGGAGGAGGCGCATGACCGAACTCATGGATGCTGTTATATACCCAGGAAACTCCGACCCCAAAAAAACCCAGACCAAAAAAGTAACCCAGACCAAAGGCCTTACGAGGTGTGGCAGACAACCATAAAACAATGAGCACTGCTGGCGAGAGAAAACTCAGCAGCCACCATTCAAGTGGGGCAAAGGCACTGACCAAGCTGGCTCCCGCTAAAACTGATATCAAATACTGCGGCAAACCACGAAAAGGTAGGGTCATTTTCTAATCACAGAATAAAAAAGGGTTCAGCCCATTGCATTAGGCTTAAAGACTCTTGCCAATGATCTATACTTCGCGCGGCCACGGATGCGGATTTCTAGCGGATGATTTTTACCGATAGCCGCGTTGCTGAAACCGTTGCGTAGCCCGCTATGCGCC
>FXBE01000032.1_pt1 | contig 19317 bp, 16 predicted proteins | sample 5335311 | NCBI WGS metagenome assembly FXBE01 (sample SAMEA103928390, study PRJEB20085) | sediment metagenome | biome: marine biome; feature: hydrothermal vent; material: sediment | place: Atlantic Ocean | collected 2013-08-06T02:46:56 | depth 0.05 m | reverse complement strand
GCAAAAATGCGGCTTGCTGTGCTGCGGCATCCTGCACAGACACCCAGCCTTCGGCAAATCCAGGCAATGTAGTGACATCCATCGGACGCGTGAGTATTATGGCACTCGCCAACGTCGGGTTTGGCGTTGCATCAACGTCCGCTTCTCGCAGATGTTGTAGGTAATCCTGCTGTGATACGCGATCAAGATTAATCCGCAGAATCATCGGTGCGGCTTGGTTCAGCGACGCCGCAATCGACTCCCACCGCTGCGGGTAAATACCTTGAATCTTTTTTAGTATCCATTTTGGCAACAAAGCGGTGGCAATTTGATTGGAGTTTGCAGCCTCTAATAGCGCTGAACGCTCGCGAATAAAACGCCGCAATATGGCATTCACCAAACCTTTGGCCCAAGGTCGCTCGCCCGCCACCGATTTTACGGCGCCATCAACGACTGCGTAATCCGGAGTCACCGCTTCCATCAGTTCAAATAACGCGATCTGCAATAAATCAGCCACAATCCGATCGCGTTTTTTAAGCGGCTTATGCAGTAATTTTTTAAGGACAAACTCGATACGTTCGAAATATCTCAAACTGCCATAAACCAACGCCTGAACAGTGGCCTGCGATTCTCTATCACAATCTAGCAGCGCTTGGGGTAGCTCACGGGAAAGCGAGCCCCCGGTAAGCACTTTTTGCAAGACTTGAGCAGCGACAAGGCGAGGCGACATCAAGCGCTATTGCCCAGAATTTCACCTTGGAAAGATCGGCCGTTTAGAAATTCGCGCGCCATCAACGGCTTACCGCCGGGTAATTGCAACCACCGCAGCCATAGCGCGCCTTCGCCTGTTGCTACCATTATTCCCTGTTTGGCATGCTCCTGAATGATGCTTCCGGGTGCGGGCCTAGTGTCTAAAGAGATATCTTCCACGGCGCTTTCCCAGATCCGCAGGATGCCTTTCGAGCAGCTGGTGTGGGCAACCGGCCACGGATTAAAGGCCTGCACAGCGCGATGAATCTCGATCGCTGGCAACGACCAATCGATAAAAGCTTCTTTTTTCTCTAGCTTAGGGGCATAAATTGCGAGTGAATCATCCTGTGGATACGTGGGTATTGATCCGTCGTCGAGCAAGTCAAGCGTCTTTAACAACAACGGCTGGGATATTACTGCCAGGCGATCATGCAAACTGGCGGCCGTATCTTCCGCTACAATGGGCAATGATTGCTGCAACAAGATATCTCCGGTGTCCAGCCCCGCGGCCATTTGCATCATCGTTATGCCGGTTTGCTCATCTCCCGCCAATATTGCACGCTGAATTGGCGCAGCACCGCGCCAACGGGGTAGTAATGACGCGTGAATATTGATACATCCATAGCGTGGAGACGCCAAAATAGTAGGGGGTAATATCAAGCCATAGGCCGCCACGACCATCACATCTGCCACCAAATCAGTAACGAGCGCCTGTGAGTCGGGCTCCTTCAATGTTTCGGGCTGAAAAACAGGTAAGTTGGCAGTAACCGCTCGTTGTTTTACAGGACTTGCGCGCAATTTTTTGCCCCGCCCTGCGGGACGATCTGGCTGAGTAAAGACCGCTACGACTTCATGACGGGACTGTATCAACGTTTCAAGAGCGGGCACCGCGAAATCCGGCGTTCCTGCATAGATAATTTTCACGCGGCTTTCTCTAGGCTAAAGTATTTGAACGGGCAGACTGCTCTTGCTTCGCCGCCTTTGCCAATTTCTTGCGAATACGATTGCGCTTCAACGGCGAAAGATAGTCGATAAATAACTTGCCATTAAGATGATCGATTTCATGCTGCACGCACACGGATAACAACTCGTGTGCCTCCAACTCGTTCCATTTCCCTTCGCGATCTTGAAAGCGAATCTTTACAAACTCGGCCCTTTGTACCGTCTCAAACTGCTCAGGCACCGACAGACATCCTTCATCCCCCTCTTGCTCGCCATCACTCTCAATAATTTCCGGGTTGATTAAACACAGGGGTTCGTCTCTGTTCTCAGAAACATCCATCACCACGATACGCCGATGAATATTCACTTGTGTTGCGGCCAAACCAACACCCGGAGCGTCATACATCGTCTCAAACATATCGTCCACAATACGTCGAATACTGTCATCCACGACCTCGACCGCTTTGGCGATGGTGCGCAAGCGTGGATCTGGAAAGTGTAATACGTCAAGAATCGACATGATCAATTAATCATTACAGTTTTCTCGTGAAGTCGAACAAGCTTTTTTATCCAAATTGGGGGCATAATTTTAACCCTTAGGAATGAAGGTTTAATAACATCCGGAATTATAACGTAGATTTTTAGCTCCCGGTTAAACGATCTCAAGAGGAAAATAGTTGTTCTACACGACAATTGAGATCGTTTAACCGGGAGCTAAAGGGCCCGTTAGAATCTGGAAGTTATTGAACTCTCGCTCCTTACATCTTAATGTTACCAAAACATGCTGGTAAAAGTGGACTCTACCAGCTTAAAGGAAGGGGAAAACCTTGAAAAAGCGAACGGATCGCAACAATGGACTGCTAACTACGGGTATCGTCTCGGCTCTAATTCTGGCTGGATGTGCTTCAAACGGCGACAATCGTAATAAAATCGCGCCTACACCCAGCATAGCGCCGACCAGGATGCAGGTCGAACCAAAACAGCAGCCATCACCTCCCGTCCAAGCAACTCAAAACGATGTTGAATTGCAATCTACCGCACCCGAGCAGTATACCGTTCAAAAAGGGGATACCCTCTGGGATATTTCCGGACGTTTCCTCATGGAGCCTTGGTATTGGCCGGAAATTTGGTACGTCAATCCTAAGATTAATAATCCTCACTTGATTTATCCGGGTGATGTTATCAGCCTTTATTATGTCAATGGCAAACCCCGCCTAAGCGTTAACCGTCATATGGCAAACGTTGGCCAGCGTGGGCTACATAAGCTCTCACCCTCTGTGCATACTTCCAACCTGCAAGATGAGGACATTGGTGTTGCAATCAGCGCAATTAGCCCTTTTCTGATCCGCCCTCAGGTTGTTGCAGAAGAAGAGCTGAAGCAAGCGGCACACATCGTCGACTCGCAGGAAAACCACCTCATTTATGGCACTGGCGATAAAGTCTACGCGCGTGGCCTTAGTGATCCCATGATCGGCGCTCGATACAGCACGTTCCGCGCTGGCGGCCCCTTACTCGACCCCGATACGGGCGAAACAATCGCCTTCGAAGCCACTTATACCAGTGATGCCGAGATCATCCGTGCTGAAGGAGAGCTTGCAACCATCCAGTTACGCGACAGCGTCCGTGAAGTCTTACGCGGAGATCGCCTACTGCCTTTGGAGATGGGGCCTAGCGAGTTCTACTTTATCCCACATGTACCGGCAGCCGGTACTAAGGGGCGTATCATCTCTTTTTACCAAGCTTTGAGCCAGGTCGCGCAATACCAGGTGGTGGTGGTTAACCTAGGCAAACGTAACGGCATCGAACCTGGCCACGTGCTGGCAATCAACCAGGCAGGCCGGTCAATTATTGACCATAACCGCCACAAAGACCAAACTAAGGAGGTGACTCTCCCCACGGAACGCGCTGGCACTATGATGATTTTTCGCAGCTTTGATAAAGTCAGTTATGGCCTCATCATGGAATCAGAAAGACCCATGCGCATTGGAGATTATGTCGCTGCTCCATAGGTTTGGACGATATACCTCTCGCACTCGAGAATACCCGCTTAGAGTGCGTAGACTTTCGTCAGGGCCAACGAGCCCATGGATGGGTGAAGGCAGGACAACGCAGGAGCGGTTGTCGAGGCGCAAAAACGCAGTAATAGCAGGGCTATTGCGAGGTTTTGCAACACCGCCATTGGCGAATAGATGCGTGCTGTAAATGGGTCTTCTCGAGTGCGAGAGATATATAAACAGGCTCGCCCCTCGTAATGAATGAGGGTCGAGCGTCAACAGATATCGAAAGCTGGCTAAAGCTCTATCGCATTAACGGTATTGGCCCGAGTAGTTTTCATAAGCTATTGCAAGCCTTTAATGGCAACCCAAGCGCTGCGCTCGCCGCTAGCGAGGCGCAGTGGCGACAAGCTGGGCTCAATAGTCGCCAGATCAAACCCCTTAGCGAACGCAATACGGATCCCAGTTCGGACCTGCGCTGGCTTGAAGCCGAAGATCATCACCTCGTGTTATTCGGCGATCCAGCCTACCCTGCCTTACTCAGCGAAATACCTAATCCACCGCCACTATTATTTGTTCGCGGAGATACATCAATTCTGACGCACCCCCAGTTAGCTATTGTTGGCAGTCGTAATCCTACCCGAGGCGGCCTTGAAAACGCCCGCGCTTTCGCCAGCCACTTGGCTCGGTCGGGACTCGGCATTACCAGCGGACTGGCTATCGGCATTGATGGCGCGAGCCATGAAGGTGCCCTAGATACCAACGGACTCACCATTGCCGTGGCCGCAACCGGGCTTGATCAGGTCTATCCCGCCCGCCACCGCAAACTCGCCGATAGGATTGCGGACAGTGGCGCCATAGTATCCGAGTTCCCGATCGGTGCTAGACCTCAGGCCGAACACTTTCCACGACGAAATCGGATCATCAGTGGCTTGAGCATGGGAACGCTGGTCATAGAAGCCGCACAAAGAAGTGGCTCCTTGATTACCGCCAGAAATGCCGGTGAACAAGGCCGCGAGATTTTTGCCATTCCCGGATCAATACACAATCCGCTGGCACGCGGCTGCCACCGACTGATACGCCAGGGTGCCAAATTGGTGGAAACCGCTGAGGATATTCTAGAAGAACTGGGGCCATTACTCGCCTCTCGCCCTCGCCTACTTGAACCCATTGAGCATCAAGCAGAACCCGCTTCCGTCAATCCACAGCACCAAGCGTTACTCAAGCACATCGACTATGATCCCACGCCAATCAATGTCATCATCTCACGTAGTGGATTGACCGCAGAGGCAGTTTCCTCCATGCTGCTAATCATGGAACTGAACAACCAGATCGCCGCGGAGGCGGGTGGATGCTACCTACGAATTGAATCGGATGATGATGAAAGAGAGCGTAATTGACGTGTTGATGTATATCTTCGAGCACTACATCGACGATGACCAACCCGAGGAACCTGATCGAGAAAATCTTGAGGGTTACCTACTTGAAGCCGGATTTGATACCGATCAAGTCGGCCGCGCATTTGACTGGCTTGAAGATCTCGCCAGTCTCAAAGCCCCTGAAGATAACTCTGAGAAATCCGATTCTTTGCGGATCTACACAGAAGACGAAACCAACAAGTTAGGCCACGAAGGCGTTGGGTTCATGTATTTTCTGGAGCAAAATGGAATATTGGATACCACGACACGGGAACAGGTCATCGACCGCGCCCTCGCCCTCGACACCCAGCCAATGGACATGGATCAGCTTAAATGGGTGATATTAATGGTTCTTTTTAACCAACCTAATGAAGAAAAGCACACTAATCTCGCATGGTTGGAAGAGCTCGTCTATGATGACCAGCCTTTAAGCTTGCACTAGGAGAGGCTGTCCGAGAATAGAGAGACTACTGCGGAAAAGCTGAGTTCGGCCAGATTTCCCCCTGATTTCGTTAAATATAACCAATATTCGCCTCAAATCATGAAAAAATCTGACTCAAATCAGCTTTACCTCGCTACGGCTTCTATACTCGGACAGCCTCTTAACCTCCCCCAACTTAAAATTAAGTAGATATTACGATGAGTAAGAATCTTGTCATCGTCGAATCACCTGCGAAAGGCGACACCATAGAGAAGTACCTTGGAAAAGATTTCGCGGTGCTGGCTTCTTATGGCCACGTCCGGGATCTAATTCCAAAAACGGGCGCTATCGATACAGAAAACGGTTTTACCATGCGCTATGAAGCCATAGAGCGCAACGAAAAACACGTCACTAAAATCGCCAAAGCATTAAAAAAGGCCGACGCTTTATACCTCGCGACGGATCCGGACCGAGAAGGCGAAGCCATTTCCTGGCATCTTTATGAAATGCTCAAGGAAAAGGGTTTACTGGAAAACAAAAAAGTTCACCGTGTAGTCTTTCACGAAATCACAAAAAAAGCGGTGCAAGACGCGGTTGCCAATCCTCGTGAACTGGCCTCTGAACTTGTTAACGCACAGCAAGCTCGCCGCGCACTCGACTATCTCGTTGGCTTTAATCTCTCACCGCTTTTGTGGAAAAAAATTCGCCGCGGTCTTTCCGCCGGACGCGTCCAGAGCCCTGCTTTACGCATGATTACCGAGCGCGAGCTGGAAATTGAAAAATTTAAATCTAAAGAATACTGGACAATCGAAGCCGATTTAAATAAGGAAAAGCACGGCTTCCAAGCCAAGCTACACCGTTATGAAAACAAAAAAGTAGAACAATTTAGTTTTACCAATGAAGCACAGTCTAGCGAAGTCCAAAAAACGCTTAACACCCATGCAGGCGGAAAACTCACCGTCAGCTCGGTAGAAAAGAAACAACGGAAACGTAATCCTACGCCACCCTTTATTACCTCGACGCTGCAACAAGAAGCCGCACGTAAACTAGGGCTTTCGGCGCGCAATACCATGCGCATCGCCCAGCAACTATACGAAGGAATGGATCTTGGTTCCGGGCCTGTAGGACTCATCTCCTATATGCGTACGGACTCCGTTAACCTCGCGGACGAAGCGATTGAGGAAATACGTGGATTGATTGCCGAACGATACGGCAAAGAGAATGTACCCGATGCGCCGCGCGTATATAAAACCAAATCCAAAAATGCTCAGGAGGCTCACGAAGCTATCCGGCCAACCTCCGCGCTCCGCGTCCCCAAAGAAATCAAATCGTTTTTGGATGAAAAGCAATTCAAGCTCTATGATCTAATCTGGAAACGTACCGTCGCCTGCCAAATGATCCACGCGACCATGGATACCGTTGCCGTTGAGTTCGGTTGTGGTGAAGGTAACAGCTTTCGTGCCACGGGCTCCGCAATTCGCCACCCAGGATTTATGGCTGTCTACCTGGAAGGTAGCGATGAGAAACCTGCAGCGGGTGATAAGGACGAGCGCTTACTACCCATCATGGAAAAAGGCGACGTTCTCGATTTAAACGAGATCCGCGCCGAACAGCATTTTACCGAGCCCCCCCCCCGGTACTCGGAAGCCAGCCTAATCAAAACGCTGGAAGAATACGGGATCGGACGACCCTCTACCTACGCCAGTATTATCTCCACTTTGCTAAACCGCGAATACGTGGAGCTCGAGAAAAAGCGTTTTACCCCGACGGACGTGGGACGACTGGTTAACAAATTTCTTACTCTGCATTTCACCAAATATGTAGATTACGATTTTACCGCGCGTCTTGAAGATGAACTGGATGAAATCTCGCGCGGTGAAAAAGAATGGGTGCCGGTCATGGAGGAATTCTGGAAACCCTTCAAGGCCCTAGTCGACGACAAAGAAACTTCTGTCAGCCGCAAAGATATAAATCCACCTCGCGAATTAGGCGCTGATCCAAAATCAGGCAAACCCGTCTCAGTACGCATGGGGCGCTATGGTGCCTATGCGCAGATTGGAATGCCCGAAGATGAGGATAAGCCAAAGTTTGCTGGCCTCCGACCCGGCCAGAAGATGGACGCCATTACCTACGAAGAAGCGATGGACCTCTTTAAGCTGCCACGTGAATTGGGACTTACGCCTGAAGGCGAAGAAGTCAGCGCCAATATTGGCCGCTTTGGACCGTACATCCGTTACGATAAAAAATACGTATCACTAAAGGAACATGACCCCTATACGGTCACTCTAGAAGAAGCCTTAATGGTCGTAGCAGAGAAGAAACTCGCTGATGCCAACCGGATTATTCAAGACTTTACCGAAGCCGGCATCCAGGTATTAAATGGCCGTTATGGCCCTTATATTACCGATGGCAATAAAAATGCCCGCATTCCTAAGGGTGATGATCCCGCAGCGCTTGATCTGGAAACGTGTCAACGCTTAATCGCCGAGGCACCTGAAAAGAAATCCCGGCGTAAAGCGGCGACCAAAAAGAAGGTGGCACCCAAGAAGAAAGCGACGGCCAAAAAGAAAGCAGCCCCTAAGAAAAAGGTTGCGAAGAAAAAAACCACCAAGAAGAAATCAGTAACGAAAAAGAAAGCAGCACCCAAGAAAAAAACCACATGAGTGCCCTCCCTCACCAACGTGAACGGTATTAATGCAGCAGTCGACGCGTTAAACAACGGAGGAGTCGTCGCCTATCCTACTGAGGCTATTTACGGTCTGGGTTGCCGACCCGATAACACCCACGCCATTCAGCGACTACTGGCGATCAAAAACCGTCCTGTAGATAAAGGCTTAATTTTAATCGCAGCCAACCCGCAACAACTATTCCCTTTTATCGCTGGTTTAAGCGATCATTTGTGGCAAAAGCTCACCCCACCAAAGAAAGACACCACGACTCACCGCACCACTACCTGGATTGTCCCCGCCGCTAAATCAGTAAGCCAGTGGATACATGGTGGCCGAGATACGCTGGCGGTGCGCATCACTCAACACACCGATGCCCGGGCACTTTGCCTTGCCTGCAATAACGCCCTAATCTCTACCAGTGCCAATAAAAGTGGTTCACCACCTGTACAAAACTATGCGGATTTATCACCTGCCCTAGTGAACCAAGTTGATTACCTGCTTAGTGGAGAATGTGGTAAAGATTCGGCACCAAGCCGCATCGAAGATATAATGACGGGAGAGATCATTCGTTCCTGAATTTCCAATCCTAACAAGAGAACAAAAACAATATGTCCGCACCCAATATTGATAATGTCATCTATTTCCTCACTTCTTTGCAGGATGCGATCTGCTCCGTCCTAAGCACTGAAGATGGCGAAGCTGAATTTGAGGAAGACAGATGGGAAAGACCCGCAGGCGGCGGCGGACGTACTCGCGTACTTCGAAACGGGGCCGTCTTTGAACAAGCGGGTGTGAATTTTTCGCATGTCCACGGTGACGCTTTGCCACCTTCAGCTACCGCAGCCCGCCCTGAAATTGCGGGCTGGGGTTTTGAGGCGGTAGGCGTTTCTCTCGTTATCCACCCTCATAATCCTTACGTCCCGACTACACATATGAACGTGCGTTTTTTTATCGCGACAGCGCCTAATAAAGATCCTGTGTGGTGGTTTGGCGGAGGTTTTGATTTAACGCCCTATTACGGCTTCGAAGAGGATTGTATTCATTGGCATAAAACGGCCCAAAAGGCCTGTGAACCCGCGGGAGCAGATGTCTATGCGCGATTAAAAAAAGGGTGTGACGAATATTTTCACTTAAAACATCGCAACGAGCCTCGCGGCATCGGCGGATTATTTTTTGACGACTGGAGTGAACCCAATTACGACGAAGCTTTCGAATTTATGCAAAGTGTCGGCAATCACTTTCTTGAAGCCTATCTGCCGATTGTTAAACGCCGTAAAGACACACCTTTTTCAGACCAAGAACGCCAATTTCAGCTTTACCGTCGAGGACGTTATGTTGAGTTTAACCTGGTGTACGACCGTGGAACACTCTTCGGTTTACAATCTGGTGGGCGAACTGAATCGATATTAATGTCGTTACCACCGCTGGTTCGTTGGGACTACGACTGGAAACCTGAGCCAGGATCTCCAGAAGCAGAATTATACGAGACGTATTTGATTCCCCAAGATTGGGCAGGACATTAACAAGAGACGCTTTAGTTCAACCCCCGACTCGTTAGCCGTTCCATTTCGGAGTGGCTATCGACCCGCTCATTAACACTTATCATAGGCTCGCAAACATAAAAGCCTTGAGCGGAATCAACACCACACTCAGCAAGCAATCGCAGAACCTCGGCATTTTCAACATATTCTGCAACCGTTTCCATTCCTAGTGAATGAGCTATCTCATTAATCGCAACAACAATCGCACGATCAATGGGGTCGCTGGACATATCTTTAACAAATTGCCCATCGATTTTTACTATATCTACGGGCAGATGTTTCAACTGAGAAAACGAACTAAAACCCGTACCGAAATCATCCAGAGCAAAACGCCATCCTTGGGCACGCATTGACTCAATAAAATTGCGTGCTACATCCATTTTTTCGATGGCGCTGGTCTCGGTGATTTCAAATACCAACGAGGAGGGTGGAAGACTAGAGGCTTTAAGCGTCTTTTCAATTTCATTAAGAATCGAGCTTGAATTCAATGTGGTTCCTGAAAGGTTCACCGAGAAACTAACCGACCGCCCCTGCTCAAGTAGATCGCCAAGAACACGACTAGATTCCTTTACCACCCATAAATCAATATGCTGAATTAGATTAAAACGCTCTGCCATTGGTAAAAAAGCACTGGGACTCACCACTTCGTCACCACCATCTTCCAGTCGCACTAATACCTCATAGTGGTCAGGGAGGTGTGAAAACTTAGCCCACAAACGATTGGGTTCACTGGGTAAATCATTAAAATCTACTTCCTTTATGGGTAAAATAGGCTGGTATTCCAGAGTAAAACCACCCGCATCCAGGGCCTTGGAAAGACGCGAAGACCAAGCAATCTCCTCGTTCATCATTTCTTTATCACTGGTTGATTCTTGCGAATAAAGATAGGATTGGTTTCGCCCTTTGCGTTTAGCGATACCGCAGGCGATATCTGCGTTGGCCAGTACATCTTTATCTTGCATATTCGCTTCGATCATCGCGATGCCCGTACTGATGCCTAGTTTAAAAGAGATCTCTTCGCTAATATAAGCCACTTCCTGAAGCATATTGCGTAAATGCTCAGCAATATGTATGGCTTCTTCTTGCGTCACATCGCGTAAAATAACTGCAAACTCATCGCCCCCCAAACGGGCAACATCATCGCTGGTACGAACACATTCTTTAAGCCGCTGACTGGCCTCTAGCAGCAGCTTGTCTCCGGCATCATGGCCTGCCGTATCATTCAAATATTTAAACTGGTCAAAGTCGATATAAAGCAGAGCGCTGCGCGCGGTTGGATTATTATTGACCTTACTGACTTCTCGACTTAGAGCACGCTCAAAAAAGCGTCGGTTGTATAAATCCGTTAATGGATCCCGTGTAGCCTGCCAAATAAGACGCCGCTCCATGCGCTTGCGGTCGGTAATATCTCTAAATGCCACCACCGATCCGTGGCGAACACCATTCACGCGCAAAGGCGCTACGGTGCAAACAACATTTATTTTGCGGCCATTCACCCGAACAAACAAAGTCTCCCAATGATCCATCTCGGAGCCAGAAATATAGGCATTGGTTAATTCATCCGCCGCATCCGTGTCATCACGCCGCTTGGAATCATGTACGTGAATAGTCTTCATGGCGAGCTTACCAACATATTGATCACTATGCTGAAACCCCAACATGCGCCTCCCAGCAGGGTTTAAAAAGGTAATATTCCCCCGAATATCAACGCCATAAACACCCTCACCTACTGAGCCAATAATCGCCTCGAAGCGATGTCGTTCGGTTTCGGACGTTTTCTGTAAGACCAGTAAGCGGGCTAAAGCATCGATACGCGCAACAAAAAGCTTATCCGTCTCTGTCTCAAATACGCATTCCACGGCACCCAATTCAAGACTTTGCTGCACTGCCTTGTCATCATAGGCACTGATCATAACGACGCTACGAAGCCGCCTGAACTGAGGATTCGACTGGACATCCCGAAGGAAGCTGCGACCAGCATCACTATTCAATACAAGATAATCAATAATTAAAATATCAAATTTCTGATGACTCAAAGCCCCTAACGCTGAGTCCACATTTGCAGCGGTGAAGACAGAATATCGGGCTGACCTCAAGGCTTCCTCATAGCGAGTATCGCCATGACCATCAAGCAGCAAGACGTTGATGCCAATAGACTGGCCCGGCTCTGGCTCAACTTCACGGCTATTGCTCCCAAACCCAGGGTTTTGTTGCAGCCAAGACAAATGATCGAGCAATTCTGCGTGCTGCGCCTGATCCAAACGGCAGCTGCGGGGATGAGTAGATAACCAGCCTTCAAGATCAGCACTAGGTTCATCCGTAAGTACCACCAGCGGTACCTGAGACCAAACGGGAGCATCGAGCGCTAACTGCAATAAACCCAATAATTCGGGCTCATTCTCAACCCAACCAAGGACAACCGCATGCCACTCATGCGCTTTACTCACTCGCAACAGATTAATAGCTTGCCAGTAATCCTGGCACTCCACGGGGTCATAGCCTGCAGCCTGCAGGGTTTGATACAACGCAAAACGTTGCGTATGGGAATTTTCAATCAGTAGAATGCGGTACATTTATGCTTTAAATAATACCAGGCTGGCTTACTTGTTCAGGTGACGTAGGACGCAATAAATCAATAAATCTAACAATCGGACGTGCTTCTTGCACGTCGATGAGAGTCTCGAGTCATTCTGGGTAAGACAAATAGGGAGTCGAGATTTGGCATCCCTCGCTTAATTAATCAACTTCCCGGTAAACTCGCTAAATTCCATTCTGCATCTATACTCCAATGAACAATTAACAAAAACAACGGAGTCTCAAATGTCTAATGCAGCATTCAGTTCTATTATCAACGACGCTATACACGTCATCACTAATCCGGTTGGGTTTTATCGTCAAATGGCGAAAAGCGGTGGCTATGCAGCGCCGATTGTCTTTGTCATCGTTATGGCGATCATTGCAGGCCTAATGGTGGCGATACTGTCTTTATTTGGCGCTAACATGTCTGCCGGAATGGCCATAGGGCTTATGGCGATTCTAATAATTCCAATCATGGCGCTAATCGGCTCATTTATCGGTGCCGCCATTTTGTTTGTCATCTGGAAGTTGCTGGGTTCAGGAGAGTCTTTTGAGTCAACCTATCGGTGCGTCGCCTACTCGACAGCAATTATTCCAATCACCACATTGCTGGGGTTGATGCCCTATCTTGGCTCGATCATCAAACTAGCCTGGTCAACTTACTTGATCTATGTAGCCAGCGTTGAGGTGCATAACCTTAAGGCCGGTACCGCAATGGCGGTGTTTGGAGTTTTGGGCAGCTTAATGCTACTCATTGCATTAAGTGGTGAACGTGCAGCCCGGAGTTTATCCACCCAGTTTAGTGGTAGCCTCGCGAGTCAACTCGAGAATCTTGAAAAGGAGGGAGAGGTTTTGCCTGGAGAGGTGGGGAAAGCACTTGCAGAATCTCTCCTAGGCGGCTCTGATAATCCAATCGAGAATCAAAAAACACCTCCGAAATCTACCGCCGGCGACCTTGATGCTAAAATCGAGAGTCAAAGCAAACAGCTTAAAGAGGAAGATGAGCTAATCACTAAGGAGAGACAAAAAGCACATGCGGAGTCTCTCGCAGGCGGCTTTAATGATCAACTTGAGAATCTAGGCAAACAGATTGAAAACGAAGGAGAGCTTTCGCCTGAAGAGGCAGGGAAAGCACTTGGGGCGTTTCTCAAGGGCATAGAGAAAGCGACTCAACAAGAACGGTAACGAGATACTGTTGGCGCATCTTGGCAAAGCAATGGCATATTGTAATTACTCAGCTAATCGCTATTGAGGCCAATAAGGATCGTATCAATGCATCAATTTGTGCTTCACTGTGACTGGCTGAAAGCGTGATTCGTAACCTCGCCGTACCTGCGGGAACGGTTGGAGGTCGAATAGCGGTTACCATAAATCCCTGCTCGAAAAGCCTCTCACTGACGGTTAGCGCTTTTAAGTTATCGCCAAGCATAATTCCCTGAATGGGTGTATTTGATGGCAGTAGCTTAAGATCAAACTGACGGGCTTTTTGCTGAAAGTAACCAACGAGTTCGTGCAAACAATTTCGGCGCTCTGGTTCCGTGACGATTATTTTTAGACTCACGAGCGTAGCAGCAGCAAGTGCAGCGGGCATGGCGGTAGTATAAATATACGTTCGCGCGGATTGGATTAAATGCTCAATGAGCTCTTCGGAGCCTGCGATAAAGGCACCTGCCGTACCAAAAGCTTTGCCTAAGGTACCCATCAAAATAGGAACTTCTGCAGTATTCAGTCCGTAATGTTCGAGGCTACCAGCGCCCGTTTTTCCAAGCACACCTAAACCGTGGGCATCGTCAGCCATTAACCAAGCATCATATTCTTGCGCCAGCTTGGCAAGCTCAGGTAGAGGCGCAAAGTCACCATCCATACTAAAAACAGCATCCGTCACAATGAGCTTTTCGCCTGCTTCGGCTTCCTTAAGGCGCTTGAGTAATAGATTCATGTCACCATGCGGATAACGGTGCAGTCTAGCTCGTGACAGCAACGCGCCATCTGTTAAGGAGGCATGATTGAGTTTGTCGGCCAGGACGGTATCACCTGGGCCAACAAGCGCTTGTATAAGTCCAAGATTGGCCATGTAACCCGTAGAAAACAATAAGGATCGTTCGCGGCCGGTGAACTCAGCCAGCGCTTCCTCAAGCTCATGATGGTTGCGTGTGTGACCGTTTATAAGGTGCGCTGCACCGCTTCCAACACCAAAGATATTCGCGGTATCCTGGAACGCTTTGACCACACTAGGATGATTGGCGAGTCCGAGATAATCATTGCTGCAAAAACTGATGACCTCGCGGCCATCGATGATCATCTGGGGTTGTTGGGGTGTTTCGGTGATGCGTCGACGGCGATAAAGGCCTTTGGCCTGTCTTTGCCGTAGCTCTTCCTTGAGCTTCCTCATTACGCAGTGTTCGCCCTCACGGGAGAGCCATTACTTTCTGTTTGCATGAACTGCATGCCCAGGCGTTGCATCAGCTTTTGATCCTGATCAGCCTCCGGATTAGCGGTGGTCAGCAGCTTATCGCCGTAAAACATAGAATTGGCACCTGCAAAAAAGCACAATGCCTGCATTTCATCAGACATCTCTGTACGCCCAGCCGAAAGGCGAACGAACGACTCAGGCATGAGCAGTCGTGCGACGGCAACGGTGCGAATAAATTCAAAAGGATCGAGCGATTCGATTCCGTAAAGCGGTGTGCCTTCCACCTGGATTAAATTATTAATCGGCACGGACTCTGGATGCTTAGGAAGATTCGCGAGCTGCTGCAACAAGCCCGCTCGATCTTTACGAGATTCGCCCATGCCGACAATACCACCAGAGCAGACATGGATATTAGCGTTACGGACATTATCAAGCGTTTCAAGGCGATCCTGATAAGTTCGCGTGGTGATGACTTCACCATAAAACTCTGGAGAAGTATCTAGGTTATGGTTGTAATAATCCAAGCCACCTTCTTTTAGAGTTTGCGCTTGGGGGCTGGTTAGCATACCGAGCGTCACACAAGTTTCCATATCCAGTGCTTTCACCGCTTCAACCATTGAAACCACGCGCTCGAGGTTTTTATCGGTCGGATTACGCCAAGCGGCGCCCATGCAGAAGCGAGTAGCACCCTTATCTTTAGCGGCCTGCGCTGCTTGAATGACCTCCTCCAGCGGCAGTAAGCGTTCGCGCTCAATATCACTCTCGTTATGTGCACTTTGTGGGCAATAACCACAGTCTTCTGAGCAGGCCCCGGTTTTAATACTCAATAGGGAACTGACTTGCACCGAATTGGGATCAAAATGCTGGCGGTGCAAAGACTGAGCATCGAAAAGGAGATCGTTAAAGGGTCGTGCAAAGAGATCCAAGATTTCTTTGCGACTCCAATCGTGTCGATTATTGTTCATAGAATTCCCAAAATTCGTGTATACATCGTAGCGTGGCCCCTGCCCTGTATGTGTCGGACGCGCTCGTATATACCTTTCACATTCAAGAATATCTCATTTCGAGCTCGCATTATTTGCCGGATGACGTTGTTGCAAAACCTTGAAATAGCGGGCTAATCCTACGCTTTTGCGCCTAGCCCTCCAACAAATTATGCGCACTCTAAACGAGGTATTCCCAAACGTGAAAGATATAGCGCCATGAATATGATTATGCCGGATAGTACATCATTCTTGAATTACGAAATAAAAGAGCCTTGAACACCACGGGTTGGGGCCGTCGCTGGCTGGACGAAGTGTTTCCCGGTCGCTGCCAGCTTTGCGGCTGCAAGATTGAACACGACGGAATGATATGCTTCGCCTGCAAACTAGACCTACCCTGGCTAGGAAACACCTGTCCACGATGCGCTGTACCCCTGACAAACCCCACCCAAGGAACCTGCGGACAATGTCAATCGCAGCCGCCGTTCTACGACCGGGTTTACAGTCTATTCTCATACCGCCAACCGGTGAGTGGACTGATTGTTGGTTTGAAGTTTCATCATCGCTTGCCTTTAGCACGGTTGCTGGGTCGCTTGATGGCAGATCATTTGCTTAATCTACTGGATTCTTCCCCCGATATCATAGTTCCTGTACCTCTACATCCGCGACGCGTGACAGAGCGTGGCTTTAATCAGGCAAGAGAGCTGGCGCGTCCGATAAGTAAAGGATTAAATATTAAGATCTACCCTAACGTCATTGAACGTTTCCGTAACAAACCGCCCCAGACAACCTTATCCCGAAAGCAGCGGTTGAAAAATACCCGAGGCACATTCCGGGTCCGAGACAATTTACCCAAAGGCCACATCCTTATTGTCGATGATGTAATGACAACAGGAGCAACGGTGAATGAACTGGCGAGGATTCTTAAACACGAGGGTGTTGAAAGGGTCGATATCATAACGTTGGCACGCGCCGGAGATGTCGCTGAATCGATGGATAATCTTGGGTAAATCAGCATTGCTAGTGCTAATTATTAAACAATTGATTTTGTAGTACCAGGCGCGTAACATCCGCGCTTCAGAATTATTGACCCGTGAGGTTTACCTTGGCAAATTTGGTTTCAGCAATTAAGCGCGCCCGTCAGGCAGTAAAACGCCGCGAACGCAATGTGGCACTACGCTCTCGCATGCGCACTTATGTTAAAAGTGTTAACGGCGCTATTGAGGCTGGTGACAAGGATGCGGCGACAAAGGCCTATCGCGAAGCCGTCTCCGTACTGGACAGTTCTGCCGCTAAAGGAATGATTCACGCTAATAAGGCAGCCCGGCAAAAAAGCCGCCTCAACGCCCGTATTAAAGCGATGTAAAGCGCTGCAACACCCGACATAAAAAAACCGGCTTTTGCCGGTTTTTTTATGTCGGGTGGGTTATAAACTAATCAGGTTATCTCGATGAATCAGCTCAGGTTCATCCACATACCCTAGCAACGCCTCTATGCTTTCACTCGAACTCCCCGAGATTTTATGCGTCTCATCTAGGTTGTAGTTAACAAGCCCTCGAGCGATATTGTTACCCTCGGAATCCACACATGTTACCGTATCGCCGCGAGAAAACTTACCCTCGGCCTTTTTCACTCCCACTGACAGCAAGCTTTTCCCCTGAGACCGAATGGCCTTTACGGCACCATCATCTAACCAAAGCGTACCTCTTGAACGGGTTTGATTAGCAATCCACTGTTTGCGAGCTGTAATTGGTGGTGTGTCCGCCAGTAAGCGCGTGCCGAGATGCTCTCCTGCGGCAATGCGAAGAATAGGCTCTTTCTCATACCCACTTGCAATAATGGTATGCGTTCCCGACCGTGCGGCTCGTTGAGCAGCTGCAAGCTTGGTGCGCATACCACCCTGACTTATTTGCGAAGCCGCACTGCCCGCATAGTCGAGCAACGAATCATCACTAGCCTGAGCGTGTCGAATGAGCTGGGCGTTATCGTGCTCACGGGGATTGCGATCAAAAAGCCCAGGCTGATCGGTGAGGATAATCAGGACATCCGCATCAATTAGATTCGCCACAAGCGCAGCAAGGGTGTCATTGTCTCCAAAGCGAATTTCATCCGTGGCAATGGTATCGTTTTCGTTTACGACGGGGATAACGCCAAACTTAAGCAAGGAAGTGAGTGTACTACGCGCGTTTAAGTAACGCCTGCGGTTGCCCAAATCATCATGGGTTAACAGGATTTGTGCACTGTGTAGATTGTGTTTCTGGAAACAAGACTCATAGGCCTGGATAAGACCCATTTGACCGACAGCCGCCGCAGCTTGCAACGCATAGAGCGCGCGTGGACGACTTTTCCAACCGAGCCGACTCATGCCTTCAGCTACGGCTCCAGAGGAGACCAGCACAACCTCACGCCCCTGCTCACGCAATGCGGCAATCTGATCCGCCCAGTCTCTTAGGGCCTCCAGATTTAGTCCCCGGCCATTATCCGTCAGCAGAGCGCTGCCGATCTTGACTACCCAACGACGTGCGCTTTTAAGTTTCTTGTCCATTGCTTAAATAGCCCAGAATATCGTGTGTGAGCGCTTTCGTACCCCAACCCGTCGCGGCTGAAATCCCATAAACCGGACCACTCCAGCCAAGTAACTCTACAATGCTATTAATGGCGTTGTCACGCTCCGACTCAGGCAACAGGTCCAACTTGTTGCATATTAACCAGCGAGGCTTAGCTGCAAGTTCAGAGCTATAGCGGGCCAGCTCCTTCTCCAGTGTTTGCACCGCAATGGTGGGATCATCATCCACATTGGTTGGAGCAATATCGACCAAATGTAGCAACAAACGTGTACGAGATAGGTGCTTGAGAAACTGAATACCCAGCCCCGCTCCCTCAGCGGCACCTTCAATCAGGCCGGGTATATCCGCAATAACAAAGCTTTGGTAGGGTTCAGGATGAACCACGCCAAGATTAGGATAAAGCGTGGTAAAAGGGTAATCAGCAATTTTAGGCCGGGCGGCTGATACCTGGCTGATTAGGGTCGATTTCCCAGCATTGGGCAACCCTAACAGACCAACATCCGCCAATAGCTTTAATTCGAGCCTCAGTGTTCTGAGCTCACCGGGTGTGCCATCGCTTTGTTGGCGCGGAGACCGGTTGGTAGAGCTTTTATAACGGGTATTACCAAGACCATGAAAGCCGCCTTGCGCAACCAATAGTCGTTGGTCGGCTTGAGTGAGGTCGCCAATCTGTTCCTCAGTATCCGCATCGTAAGCGAGCGTACCGATAGGAACGGGAATAACCCGATCAGCACCACTCTTACCGGTACAGTTACGACCAGAACCATTGGTGCCTCGTTTAGCGTCGAAATGGCGCGCATGCCGGAAGTCGACCAGGGTATTGAGGCCTGGGTCAGCAACCAGATAAACGCTGCCACCATCCCCACCATCCCCACCATCAGGCCCACCATACTCAATATACTTTTCACGGCGAAAGCTAACACAGCCGTTACCACCGTCACCGGCCTTAATTTTTATACTGGCTTCATCAACGAATTTCATTAGGAATGGAAAATTAATATATTTGTTATTATGGCGAAGTAGTTTTTCTTCTGCTTAAACTATCTCATGAGGACTATAGTTA
>FXBE01000031.1_pt1 | contig 19378 bp, 15 predicted proteins | sample 5335311 | NCBI WGS metagenome assembly FXBE01 (sample SAMEA103928390, study PRJEB20085) | sediment metagenome | biome: marine biome; feature: hydrothermal vent; material: sediment | place: Atlantic Ocean | collected 2013-08-06T02:46:56 | depth 0.05 m | reverse complement strand
GTGTTGGCATCGTCAAGGTAAACCAAAGCGGAAAACCTTTTCCACTGGTTGAACCTTCCGACAAAGCGCTAAAAACTATTAAACAGAAAATCAAATTCTACACCCGCCGGGATATGAACCCTGTATCGATAGAAATCATTATCGACATGCTCAACAAAACAGCCCGAGGCTGAAGCCACTACTTCCATTATGGTCATGGTCATCGAAAGATGAAAAAGATCAAAGACTACCTGGAAGAAAGTCTACGATTACATCTTCGGTATCGGCATAAGCTAAACAACCGAGGGAAATCTTATACTCGTTTTCCGAGGCGCTATATTTACGACCATCTTGGTTTATATAAAGTGCCGACTACTCCAGCCTGGAAAGGTGTGCATGCTTGAGGAAGAAGAGCATCGGAAAGCCGTATGCGGGAAAACCGCGTGTCCGGTTTGATGAGAGGAGGCTGCGTAATATATTTAGTTTAATCGGTGTGTTGCGTTGTCTTCTACTCTAATTTGTATCATGACCTAGTCTCTTGTAGCCTAAAAGTATAATTATTGACAGTAAGGGTGAGCCTATGTCCAGGCCTTGCGATTGGAATTTTCCGGTGCGCTTTACCACATAACCTCACGCGGAGATGGTCGAGAAGACATCTATGATGATGCTGACAGGAAAGCCTTCTTGTCGGTTCTGGATCATGTATGTGACACCTGTGCTGGGTTTGTCATACCTACTGCTTAATGAGCAACCACTATCACCTTATTTAAGAATCATAAGTCATAGACTTTACCCTATTCTTCTCTAATAAGTATTAACCCTAACTAGTATAACTTTAACGCTTGCCACTATTGCAGTACAGTATAAATGCGTTCTGCAGACTGTTTCATAAAATAGAAGTAACAAACTTAGGAGAAACTCATGGAAAACTTAGGAGAATATAATGGAAACCGAAAATATTGATAAAGCAATTACAGCTCACGGTGCTTGGAAAGATCGTCTAACGAATACTATTTCCAGCGGTACTAGCGATTTTGATCCAGAAGTCGTTAAACAACCCGATAAATGTGAATTCGGTCAATGGCTTTATGGCGGTGAGATTTCCTCCGAAGCAAAAGACTCTGATTACTATAGTAAATCCGTGGATCTTCACGCTAAGTTTCATGAAGAAGCCAGCAAAATTCTGGCTCTAGCTTTGCAAGGTAATAAGGACGATGCAGAGGGGTTGATGGGGGATAATAGTGAATTTATAAAGCTATCTTCAACGCTTACCGAACTGCTTAACGAGTGGAAGGCAGCCTAACAGGAGTTTTCAAATAACCCCCTTTAAAACAAGATCTTGTTTTAAAGGGGGTTATTTGAAATGGGTCAGACACAAATGGCACTAAGTTAAGCCTAAGCCATTAATTCAACGAAAGAAAGCTGATCCGATAAACTACACCCGGTTCAAGTATCCACATTCGGATCTTTTTCGCTGGCGATAAGCAACGGAGGCAGGAACAGAAAATCGGTTAGCAGTGCAAATACAATGGCGATGACTGTCAGAACACCCATCGAATAATTGACGTAGAATCCTGATAACGCGAGGATAGAAAAACCTGCTGCCAGAGCAATCGATGTAATTACGATGGCGGAACCTACGGTCTTAAACGAATACCTTATGGCTTGTTCGGAGGTCATGTTTTTTTGATTTTTAGCACGTAGATATTTCGTTAAAAAGTGGACCGTGTCATCAACCACTATGCCCAGTGATATTGCCGCTACTACCGCAACGGCAAGACCAATCTGGGTTTGCAGATAACCCCACAGTCCAAATGCAAGTATGGCCGGGAACAAATTGGGCACCAAGCTCAACAGGCCGTATTTTATACTGCGCAATGCAAAAATTAGGATCAGCGAAATTAACACCAGGGCCGTCGCAATTCCTTTTAACATGCTGTCGATATTACGGCTAGAAATATGTGCAAATACAACAGACAATCCGGTGCCATAACTGTACATGGTGGGTATCAGGTTCTTTTTCATCCAGTCCCTTGCCTGTTCATCAAGCTGGCGCAGTTTTTTTGCCGAGGTTCGCTTCATGATGACGGTCAGCCGGGTTTTTGATTTGTCAATGTCGATTCGATTATTTAGGTCTAGACCGTAAGGTAGCGACATTTCATACAACAATAGATACTGCGCTGCCAATTCGGGGGACTCCGGTACCGAATAATAATCGGGATCGTTGCGGTTTAATTTCTGATTGAGGCGTTTCATCGTATCCGCAAAGGTTGCCACCGTTAACACGTCCGGCTGTCTTTCAAACCACTTACCCAGTCTCTCTAGATCGGCCAGATATTGCGGTGTTGTAATGCCGTTAGATTGTCCCGAGTTGATAGAGTATTCAATAATATCGAGTCCGGTGAGTTCTTCGCTGGCGATCAACTCTGTGTCTTGACGAATGGTATAGGAGTCATCCAGGTATTCGATAAAATTATCATTAAGTTCGATTCGAAATAAACCCAGAGTAAGTATCAGCATCACTATGCTGATACTTATCAGTAGCAACCTTCTGTTGTCGATGACAAAGTTCGCAAAACGCTCGCTCATCGACTCTTTTTGGATACGGGAGGTTTTAATTCTCAGTGGCAATACTGCCATGATAGCGGGCATTAACAGTACGGAAAATATAAAAGCGGCCAGTACGCCAACCGCGACGATATTGCCCAATTCTCTGAACGGGGGAACGTCGCTACTGTTCATACTGAGAAAACCAATCGCCGTGGTCAGGCTGGTTATAAACACCGGTTTTATATTGATATTGAGTGCTTCCATAATAGCCGTGTGCTTATCCATTCCCTGGCGCATTTCAGCAAACATCGTCGACAGGATATGCACGCTGTCTGCCACTGCCAGTGTCATGATGATGACGGGGGCCACGGCTGTCGGTGAAGTGATCATGATGCCCAAATGCCCCATTAAGCCCATCGCCACGACCGTGGAAAGACCGATCACAAGCATTGTGACAAATGAAGCCGCAAAAGAACGCAGCAGCAGTCCCACACCCACAATAATAATCAGGTACATCAATGGGACCAGGGTTGCGCTGTCGTCCTGACTCACTTGGCTAAAAGCTTGATCAAAAGGCACCGAGCCGGTTAGATAGAAGTGATGTTGTGGATATTTGCTTCTGAATTCATCCAGCAAATCGCTCACATAGCTGACCACCATAGGCACTTCATCGAGTGATTCGCCCGGTTTTAATAGATTGATATTGATCCCCGTTATGGTGCCTGAGGGATTAACGAGATGATGCACCAGGGCATGCTCGTTCAATACAACCTGTCGGATAGACTGGAGTTTTAGGGCATCAAGGTTCGTTGCATCAGGGACCAAGTCATTCACCGAAAGATCATCACTCTGAACATCCATATGTTGGAAATTCGTGATCGAATCTACCCGGTTGGAAAAAGGGATTTGCCAGCAGGTCTGTGTCAGTTCGTGAACAATGCCGAGTGTTTTTTTATTGAAAATATCACCCGTTTCGGGGCGCACGGCAATGTAGATATTTTCGTTTTTTGTAAACGTGTCTTCAAGTTCTTCGAGGGCAACCAGTTGCGGATTGGTATCGCTGAAAAAGACTCGGCTATCAGGATTAAACGCCAGGTTTTTCATCCCCATGGCTAACAATGTGGTGAACAAGATGCTACCAACAATAATTAACCAACGAAATCGGATGATTGGATAAAATCTGTTTTTAATGGATACCATTAGGGCCTGTCCCATAATAACGTGGGTATATAAAGCGATTTCAGCACATTCATAGGTTCTAAAGACAAGATGATGGCTATGTCTGAGCGCTCCTAAGGGACGGTAAACAAATAACTTTTATATCTTGACTTATCCTTTTCCTCCCGATCAAACGATCTCAATCGTTACTTAGAACCGCTATGCGCCTCTTGAGATAGTTCAATCGGAAGGAAAATGACTTCGCCAAGATGTAAAAGTTATCTATTTACCGTCCCTAATTATGTTTCGTAAGAGAAGATTTTAATGGGTCAGTCAGTCCGTTGTAGTAATCGAATTGGGCTAGTGTCCAACAGTTTTCGAATGATGAGTAGGCCGACAATACAGAGCAGCAAACTACCCACAATAATTGCAGGCAGCATCGATAAGATATTAACGCTATAATCAAGCTGAAAAACCCGGCTCGCCAGAACCCAGCCAGTGATGACGGCCAGCAGGCTGCCCAGCAAGCCCGCAGCTGCCCCCATGATTAAAAATTCACTGATAACGGCGGTTTGAATTTTCTTTTTGCTGGCGCCCAGGGTTTTCAGAATGGCGATTTCCTGGCGGCGTTCAGTGCGTTGCGTCTGAATGGCAGCCATGAGTACCACGATGCCTGCCAGCAGGGTAAATAGGAATACATATTCTACGGCGCTCGAGGCCTGATCCATTACCCGGCGGACCTGCTCCAGTATGCTGCGAACGTCCAGCGGTGTGATGCTTGGGAACTGTTGCACCAGTTCGGTAATAAATGTTTTGTCAGAATCATCAACACGAATGCTGGTAATGTAATTTGTTGGTAACTGATCCAGCAAATCGGTTGATGCGATGACAAAAAAATTGGGCTGCATAGTATCCCATTCTACTTCCCGCAGGCTGGTAATCCTGGCGGAAATCTCTGTCCCAGCGACATCGAATGTCAAGTTGTCACCCATGTCTAATCCCAAACTTTCGGCTATGCCGGTTTCAACAGATAACCCGGGTGAAGCATCTTTAAACCATTGCCCTTCGATAATCCGGTTGGAATCAGGTAGGTCCTTTGCAGAGGAGAGGAAAAATTCCCGATTAGCCAGTCGTTGGGCGCGCGGATTGGCATACTCATCAGGTCGCACGACATTATTATTAATATTCATTAATCGTCCACGGATCATCGGGTACAAATTAAATTCATCAATGCCACGTTGGGAAAAAAATGATTCCAGTGGTTTTAATTCATCTGCCTGGATATTGATGAGGAAATGATTAGGGGCATCATCAGGCACACTGTTTTCCCAGGCTTTTAATAAATCCCCACGTACCGTGGTGAGCAAAGTGAGCGTTAAAAAAGCAGTGCCGAATGCTGCGATTAACAATGCTGATCGTCGTGAAAACCGGCCGATATTGACAGCGCCCAGTCGCCAGCCGTAACGACTGCGGGAGGGTAGTTGACGCAATAGATAAATCATTGCCCAGGCGATTAATAACAACAGAAACAGGGCGGTAGTAATACCCAGAAAAAGCCAGCCGGCGAGTTTGAAATCACCGGCTTGCCAGCCCAGCAATATAAACAGTGCGAAAGAAATCGAGAGTAGTGATGTTCGTGTGCTGAGTGAGTGGGATGCGGACTCTTCCCGCAAAATATGCATGGGGGGTGTGTTAATCAGTTTGACAAATACCGGGAGAGAAAAACCAATGAGAGTAATGGCCGCGGTCGCAAGCCCTGTGAAAACCGGCCATGGACGGGGGGTTGGCAGTGCAGCCTGGAGCCAGTCCTGGAGGATATTATTCAAGACAAGTTGAGCGATAAAACCAAGCGAACTGCCGACTGCAGTTGCCAGTACAATCAGAATCAATAAGCGTTGAATAAAATTCAGCGTGAGCTTTATGCGTGTTGCACCCAAGCTGCGCAAAACGGCTACTGTTGGGGTTTCTCGTTGGCTGAAGCTATAGGCGGCAAGAGCAACAGCCACACCAGAGAGAATCACCGTCAACATCGAGGCCAATGCCATGAAACGACCCGCCCGTTCTATCGCGCTGTTGACCTCAGGTCTGCCTTCTTCAAGCGTCTGGATTTGTTCGTGAGGCTTCAGGTTTTTTTGGATCTGTTTCTTAAATTGACCGACTTTGGTATTGTCACCGGCCACCAGCAACTTGAAGGTTGCGCGGCTTGCCGGTGTCAGTAAACCGGTTTCTGTTAGATCCTGCCGGTTAATCATGATTCGGGGTGCCAGTTGAAAGGCGCTACCACCACGATCGGCTTCAAAAGTGATGATATTGCTCAGATTAAAATCTTTATTGCCCAGACTGATCGAATCGCCGGGCTGGAGCCCCAGTTGCTGAAAGACCCGTAGTTCCGCCCAGGCTGTTCCCGCTGCAGGTATGTTGTTAGCAGCATGGCTGGGCTGTTCTAGAGACGCGCTGACTTCCAGATCACCTCGCAAGGGGTAACCTTGTGTGACGACCTTGACCTGTACCAGTTGTGACTTAGAATTTCCCAGCGCCATGCTGGTGAATTCGGTCGTCGATACCGATTTCAGACCCGCTGCTTTGGCCTCGGCGAATAGATCATCGTTCAGCGGGCGAGATGAGCGAATGACCATATCGGCGCCGAGCAGTTCGGTCGCTTGCATTTCCATCGCTCGGTTAACGCGATCTGTGAAAAAGCCGACAGCGGTGACGGCCATCACCGCGGTAATCAGGGCAAGCAGCAGTAAACGGACTTCCGTCAGTCGCCAGTCACGAACCCAGTTCCGCCACCAATGGTTCATTTAGATAAAATCCTGCCGTTGTCGAGAGGGTAAAGCCGGTTACAGCGCCTTGCGAGGTTATCATCGTGGGTGACCAGAATTAGGGTGGTGTTGTCTGCGCGTTGTAATTCAAACAACAACTCGATAATTTGAGCACCCGTCGACTGGTCGAGATTGCCGGTGGGTTCATCGGCAAACAGGAGTGCGGGCCGGGTGACGAAGGCGCGTGCCAGGGCAACCCGTTGTTGTTCGCCACCCGAGAGCTGATCCGGGAAATGATGTAGACGTTCACCCAGGCCTACACGTTGCAGTACAGCCTCGGCTTTCTGTCGTGTTTCCCGCGTATCTGTGGTCATTTCCAGTGGCACACTGACATTCTCCAGGGCCGTTAATCCGGACATTAGCTGGAAAGACTGGAATACAAAGCCAACACGACCGGCACGGAGTTGGGCGCGGTTATCTTCGTCAAGTTGAGATAATGCATTCCCAAACAGCATAACTTCACCGGTACTTGGCGTGTCGAGTCCTGCTAGTAATCCCAGCAAGGTTGATTTACCGGAACCCGAAGGGCCGATAATGGCAACCGCTTCGCCTTGCGAGATCCCGAGAGTGATGTCGCTTAATAAAGTCAGCTGTCCATTGCCGCTGTTAACCGTTTTTCCCAGCGCGTCAGTGCTGAGGATATGCGCTAGTTGTGTCACTATTTATTGCTATTTGTTTATGAATCCGCATTATAAGCATTATGAAGAAAAGTCCCTACTTCTACTTAGCCGGAATATTGCTGGGCTTGTCTTTTTCCCTGTTCAGCCTGTACGCCGAAGAACGCAAAACTGTGCTGGTTTGGGGGGATAGCCTAAGTTCTGCCTACGGCATGTCGGTCGAAAAAGGCTGGGTCAGCCTGCTCGAAAAGCGTATAAATGGCCGTGGTTATAAAGTTATCAATGCCAGCTTGGGCGGAGAAATAACGCGTGGCGGGTTGGTTCGCTTGCCTGCCATGCTTACACAACATCAACCAGACATAGTCATACTCGAGTTAGGTGGTAACGACGGCCTGCAGGGGATTTCCATTCAGGAGATGCAGGATAATTTGTTGCAGATGACAAAACAGGCACAGCAGTCCGGTGCCGTGGTGTTATTGCTTGGTATGCAGATACCACCCAATTACGGTCCTGTATTCAGCCAGCAGTTCTCGAAGGCCTTTACCACAGTTGCCGACAAGACTGGAGCAGCATTCGTACCGTTTTTTCTCGAGAATGTTGCGACTGATTTTGATCTTATGCAGGCGGATGGGATCCATCCCCTGGCGAAGGCACAGCCTGTTCTTCTAAATAATATCTGGTCGGTTCTTGAAGGCTTGCTATAATCTACTGGTCAAGCCCACCCGGACACTTTCTGGAATGAGAAGCGAGAATTCTAGGGATAGAAAGCTTCAACCGGTATTTAAGTCATCACATGTAAGGTGGTCAAATACGGATCGCTAATTAGCGCCTTCTTTGGCGATGTTCCGCAGCATACGGTTAACTCTTAACGCAGTCTCACGCATCTTCTGATCGTTCTCCGGAACGAGGCGAGCCTCAATAAGTACTTTCTCAGAGTCTTCTCTAACAGATATTCTGCAGGGCATATGCAAAAGAAAATCCGGATTGATATCGTAGATTTCTTTAGCGGCTTGTAGGCTGCAAAAATGAATGATGATAGATTTGGGATAAGGGCTTTCTGTACGTTTTGAGATAGCGTTACCGATCATATTCCGTCCGGTGATGCGATAGTTGTTTTGTGAAATGGAAAACTCGATGTCGTCCACCACATCTTCGAATGATTTTTTTGTAGATACAGTATAACGCTTGGTATCTGAATCAAGTTGCTCTGGCGCTAGTGTCTCTGCTTGAGTGGTCCCAAGAAAGCTATAGGTAAGGAATAAGAAAATAAATGATTTTATAAGCGCCCGTACGTGCATGATAACTATCGGTTCGCTGAGGCGTTCGTTCCGATTTGTTCTTTATGCATAAAGACATTGTTTTCAGTGTCTTTTGCGATAGCGATAAGTTCACCCGAGTCATCACCATCAAAACGAAACCGAAAGCTTGGGTTTTCACTGAGACTAAAGGTGGTCTTCGCTTTTAAGATACGCTCCTTGTCAAATAAGACTTCAATTTCCTTTATATAGTTTTGTGGGATAAATTGGGTTGTTAGTTGATCTTTTTGCATGCCCGTATTGTTGGGGTGCGAGATCATCAGTTGAACAAACTTTGAGTCTTCTGTATCTGATGAGTGATTAGCCACCTTGAACCGCATTTTCCCCAGTTGCTTCTGGTGTTCTGCCTGATCTTTTCCGGGAGGGGCCGAACAACCAGCGCCTCGAGATTTCACCCATTGTTTATCCATATAGAGTTTTCCATTGTCCATTTCAGCGATGGCTCGAATATAGGTATACCCGTTTACTCGGACACGAGTTTCCAGGCCTTCAAGGTTTCGTGCTGAAGAAAGGGAAAATATGCCGGCCATTGGTGCAGGATTTACATCAATGCTTAGATAGAGCTTATTGATTTTTTCTGTTGAGTTTTTTGGAAGACTAGTTTCAACCCGTACTGGGACAAGAGCATCGTTTTCGGCACGGGAAGGAGCATGAATACGAATTACATTTTGTTGCTCACGTTCGAGGATCTCTCGTTCATCAAAATAATTTTGACTCTGAATTTCCCAAAGCGTGGTACTTTGATCTTGGGTGATTGCGCCACCCCATGCGGAATAGTCCGCTGAGCTTTCTTGAGCATTTTTAATATCAGGGGCAGCGTAGACATAGGGGATATTTATTAGAAGCCAGATAAAGAGAAGGTGTTGAATACGCATTTTATTATTCTCCTACTTTTTCAGTATGATCACTATTGTGATGCCCATAAACAACAAAGGCATCCGTGTTGACACTGTAGTGCTCTATCACCACGATAAGAAAATTCAAAACATCGTATCTTCCGTGGTAAATGAACGTTTTTTTGCCATTATTTTCCGGCACTTACTTGTAGAGCACAAAACTTAAACTCAGGTATTTTCCCGTAGGGGTCCAGAGCTTCATTTGTGAGCAGATTGGCTGCGGCCTCATGGTAGCAAAATGGCAAGAAGACTTGTCCGTGTTGCATGCCTTTATCCGCTCGAGCGGTGACTTTTACTTCACCCCTGCGGGTGGTGAGATGGATCTCCTGACCGGCCATAGCTTCAATTTGTTCTAGATCAGAGGGATGCATAAAGGCCACTGGGTTAGGTTCAATTGCATCCAATACTGTGGCACGCCGTGTCATTGATCCTGTGTGCCAGTGTTCGAGTTGACGGCCGGTAATCAACACAAAGGGGTATTCCGTGTCGGGCAGCTCATCTGCGTTAGTGAACGGTGAGATGACGAAGCGCGCGCGTCCGCTTTCCGTGGGGAAATTGTCTGTGAAAATCACGTTGTCGCCAGGCTCGCCTTCTTGTACGCAGGGGTAAGTAACGGAGTTTTCTTTTTCCAGACGTTCCCAGGTTATTCCTGCAATACTGTTCATGACTTTGCGCATTTCATCGAAAACGGGTTTAGGTCCCTCGTAATCCCAATCGAGACCGATACGTCGTGCAATTTCTTGGGTGATCCACAGGTCTTGGCGCGCATCACCCGGCAGATCCAGAGCCTGACGTCCGAGTTGTACGCGCCGGTCGGTATTGGTAAAGCTACCGGTTTTTTCCGGAAAGGCGGAAGCCGGTAACACGACGTCGGCAAAAAATGCAGTCTCGGTGAGGAACAAATCCTGTACTACCAGGTGTTTAAGGCTGGCCAATGCCTTACGAGCGTGATTGAGATTGGGATCAGACATGGCGGGGTTTTCGCCCATGATATACATCCCTTTGATTTGTCCATCCCTAATAGCGTGCATGATTTCGACCACCGTTAGGCCAGGTTCGGGATCAGCCTGATAGTCCCAGTGTTTTTCAAAGTTTGCACGGATCTCGTCGTTGTCTACGGGTTGGTAATCCGGAAACATCATTGGAATCAAACCCACATCGGATGCGCCTTGAACATTGTTTTGACCACGCAATGGATGCAGGCCGGTGCCGGGCCGCCCAATCTGTCCGGTCATCAGCGCCAACGATATCAGTGCGCGAGAATTGTCGGTGCCATGAATATGCTGGGAAATACCCATGCCCCAGAAAATCATAGATCCTTTGGCGGAGGCATAGACTTTTGCAACTTCGCGAATCGTGTCGGCATCAATCCCGCAGATGGGTGCCATGCGTTCGGGTGTGAACGCTTTTAAGTGAGTTTTTAGTTCATCAAAACCTTCTGTGCGTTGGTCGATAAAATCTTTATCGACCAGGTCGAGTTCGATCACTGCTTGCATAATGGCATTGAGCAGTGCGACGTCGGTGTCGGGCTTGAATTGTAGAAAATGTTGCGCATGTAGCGTAAGGGGTGTGCCACGCGGATCTATTACGATCAGAGTTTTACCATTGTTAACGGCATTTTTCATAAAGGTTGCTGCTACCGGATGATTCCAAGCAGCATTGGAGCCAATGACGATAATAACGTCTGTTTCTGCTGCATCGGCAACCGGGTTTGATACAGCGCCAGAGCCAATCATTTCCAGTAAGGCGGCTACGGATGAGGCGTGACATAAGCGTGTGCAATGATCGATATTATTAGTTCCAAAACCGGTGCGCACCAGTTTCTGGAAAAGATAGGCTTCTTCATTAGAACCCTTAGCGGAGCCAAATCCTGCTAATGCTTGTGAGCCCGTGGTATCGCGTATGTCGCTTAATCCTTTTGCAGCAAAATCCAGTGCTTCTTCCCAAGATACTTCGTGAAAAAATTGCAAAGGATTGCTCGGGTCGAAGTCACTCATGTCGGTAGTTTTGGGAGTGTTCTCGCGGCGGATCAATGGCTTGGTCAGACGGTGCGGGTGGCTTACATAGTCAAAACCATAGCGGCCTTTGACGCACAGACGTTCCTTGTTAGCCGGCCCATTTTTGCCTTTAACGTACAGAATTCGATTATCTTTAATATGATAGGTCAATAGGCAACCAACGCCGCAATAGGGGCAGGTAGAGTTGACTTGCTTATCGGGTTCAATAAGGCCGACTCCATTGGCTGGCATCAAGGCGCCCGTGGGACAGGTCTGCACACATTCTCCGCAGCCGACGCAGCTGCTATCGCCCATGGGATCGTCGAAATCAAATACGATTTTTGATTCAGGTCCACGATGCGCGTAACCGATGACACCATTAACTTGGGTTTCTCGGCAAGCACGTAGGCAGCGGGTGCATTGGATGCAAGCATCGAGATTAACGCTGATGCCTGGATGAGAGTTGTCAGATGTTACTGCTTTGCGAGCTTCGAAGCGTGGAGTACTCACCGCTAATTTTTTTGACCAAAAGTCCAATTCGTTATGCAGGGTGTAATCGTTTTCCGGCATATCCGACTGCAGCAGTTCCAGTACCATCTTTTGAGATTTAACGGTACGTTCGTTTGTAGAATGTACGACCATTCCTTCGGTAGGCGTACGGCAACAGGATGGCGCGAGTACACGTTCACCTTCAATCTCCACCATACAAGCGCGGCAATTCCCATCGGCCCGTAAACCCTCTTTGTAACAAAGATGGGGGATTTCCGTGCCTTGTCGTTTGGCCGCTTGTAAAATGGTTTCACCCGATTCTGCGCTGATCGTTTCGCCATTGAGTTGAAATTGCACGGTTGCTGCTTCTATTTCAGGACGGGCTGGCATTTGCGATCTCCTGGGGGAAATATTTAATAACGCATTCCATGGGGTTGGGTGCGGCCTGACCTAGACCGCAAATTGAGGCGTCTTTCATCACTTCCGCGAGCTCGATTAATAAGCTCTGATCCCAGACAGGTTTTTCCATTAGCCGACGCATTTTACTGGTGCCCACGCGACACGGAGTACACTGGCCGCAAGATTCATGCTCGAAAAAGCGCATAGCATTGAGCGCGGCCGTTTTTGCTTGGTCCTTGTCGGAAAGAACGATGACGGCGGCCGAGCCGATAAAACAGCCATATTCATTCAGAGTATCGAAATCCAGTGGAATATCATCTTTTTCCGCCGGTAAAATCCCGCCCGATGCACCGCCCGGCAGGTAAGCGTAAAAGGCGTGACCGGGCAACATGCCTTTGCAATATTCATCAATCAATTCGCGAATCGTGATGCCAGCCGGGGCAAGGTGGACGCCGGGCTTTTGTACTCGGCCACTGACTGAAAATGAACGTAGACCTTTTCGATTATGGCGGCCATGGGCCGCAAACCAGTCAGCGCCTTTTTCAAGAATTTCAGTTACCCAATAGAGTGATTCCATGTTGTGTTCGAGTGTTGGCCGCCCAAATAACCCAACCTCAGCCACGAAAGGCGGGCGCAGTCTTGGCATACCACGCTTGCCTTCAATCGACTCGATCATGGCTGACTCTTCACCGCAGATATAGGCGCCGGCACCGCGGCGCAGGTGGATCTTGGGAAGAGGGTGCGGTGATTGTTTTTTTAGAAACTCTAACTCTTGGGTCAGTATCTGACGAATACCGGCATATTCATCGCGAAGATAGACATAGATCTCATCGATTCCCACAACGTGTGCGGCGATGAGCATGCCTTCAATAAACCGATGCGGATCGCGTTCCAAATAATAGCGGTCTTTAAACGTACCGGGCTCACCTTCATCGATATTGACGGCCATTAGACGCGGGGCAGGCTGCTTGCGTACGATGCGCCATTTTTGGCCGAGTGGAAATCCAGCGCCACCGAGTCCACGCAGCCCGGAATCCTCCATCGTAGCGATAATATAGTCTGCGCTTGGTTTGCCAGCGAGACAGTTTTCCAGGGTTTTATAACCTCCTTGTCTAAGGTAGCGCTGATAGCCAATGTAGTCCTCCAGATCTGCGTGGTGGGTATTTTTTTCTACCCGTTCAAGCACCTTTTTTGCAGAAGCGTGGGTAATAGGATGAGTGCCTAATACTGCGATGGGAGCGGATTCACAGCGGCCCACGCAGGGCACCTTTTGAACACGCAGATTCTTTCCCAATGCCTTGCTGAGGGTGGTCACCAATTCTTCAGAACCCTGCATTTCGCAGCTAATGGAGTCACAAATTCTTAATGTCAGCGGCGGTGGTGGAGTATCTCCCTGCAAAACAACATCAAAATGATGATAGAAACTGGCAACCTCATAGACCTCTGCCGCACTCAGACGCATCTCGTCCGCGAGGGCGCGCAAATGGGCCTCCGACAGGTATCCGTAGTGATCCTGGACGAGATGCAGATACTCGATCAAACGGTTTTTTTGGAGGGTTTGGTCGCCGAGCAATGCCCGCAGCTCTTCAAGGGCCTCGGTGTCGACGGGTTGAAATCTCTTTTTTTCTTTGAAAAATGGTTTCAAGGTGTTAGCTCAGTTATGCGTTGTTCTCGCAGGTTAGGTGAGTTGTTTATTATTTGGATAATCTAAATTTAAGTCTCCAGTTATTGTTTATAGCAAGTGATATGCCAGATAAAAGCTCGGGAAAAGTCTGCGAGACAGCGTATTTTTAGAGGCTCAAGCAGTCCAATGTGAGACAGAATGTCGCAGTGTTGCAATAAACGTGTACTTTTCTGTGGCGCAGCTTGTCTTTTAAGGGGGATTTAAATCTGCTGAACGGCCTCCATTGCAGCGTTATAAAGCGATTGATCACCCATATTTCCCATCATGACGTATGACAGCTCTTGGTCAGACCATCGAACGTAAGAAAGACCATTCGCAATTCCTTGTTCCGGTTTGTTACCTGATCGGATTTTTGGAGTAATACACACAACCACGGGTGGGCCAGAGGTCGGCAAATAAGCGAGTTGAATCAGTGGGGCGCCATCGATTTCGAGTATCTGACCACGCATGAATTTCAGGTCATGATTTGCCAGGTTTGGAATCTTAAATTCGCTGCCGAGGGCTTGGGTCAGTTTCTCTTTAAGCGCAGTATGATCGCTAACAGATGCATCTTCTACCGTATTTCGCACATATAATAGCTGGTAATTAGCGACTTGCATTATCCAGTCTGGCGGTTCGTGATAACTGATTCGATGCTGAAAGTCAGATCCGAGCCAACCGCCCAAAAGTCCTATTGCGAGTGTTGCCGCGGTGCGCCAGGCGCTTTTTCTGAATGAGTTAACCGGCTTGTTGTGCGTTTTGTTTTTGGACGTAGTGTCCGTTGCCATTTCATCGAAGGCTTCTGCAAAGGGTAAGGCGCTTTTTTCAAACAACCGCAGAAGTTCTGCGGCATCGGGGTCGTACGCAATTAGTTTTTCGACATCAGCTGCTTCAGCCACAGGTAGACGACCATCCGCATAGGCAAGAATCCGGTGAGTCTCTGGATGACTTGTGGTTGCTTTAGTCATGGCTTACAAGCCTTAATATGGGCGGCTCCTCGCTCAAACGTTTAGCGAGACTTGTTCGTGCTCTGGCCAATCGACTCATCAGGGTGCCGAGTGGAATTGCCAGTGTCTCAGCAGCCTCTGTATAACGATAACCTTCCACATAAACTTACAGAATCGCGGTACGTTGGTGTTCAGGTAGTTCCATTACTGCGTTAAACACTTGATGGAGGAAAATAGTCCGTTCAGGGGCTTTTGATGGATCTGATGTCAGATTATTTTCAGCATCGAGCACGCCATTGCCATGTCGTACGGTCAGCGCGCGTAGATTGTTTTTGTGGATTGAACTCATGATCGTAAACAGCCATCTGTCTAGGTGGGTATCTTTCTTGCATTGGTCGAGCCTAGAAATTGCTCTATCGAGCGTTGCTTGCAGCAGATCATCTGCCGCAGGAGGCGAGGTCGTTAGTGTCAAAGCAAAACGGCGCAAGCGCGGCAGTATGGCTGCCAGTTGATTTTCAAAATTTAATATATCCACCCTAATAAAATCGCGGATTAAAATCACGACGTCAAGTGTTTATGAAAATGTACACTAAATTCATCAAAGGAGAATTTAATGAGTATATTGCCTAAGCCAAGATTTATTATAATGATTGTTTTATTCATGTTATTAAGCCCATACGCCCTTTCTGAGTGGAAAGTGGATAATGGGCTTTCGACCGTAAGTTTCATTACCATCAAGAAAAAAGACGCAGCCGAAGTACACCATTTTAAAGAGGTCAGTGGCCAACTTAGCGACTCAGGTGAATTTAAATTCACGGTTGATCTCAATAGTGTCGACACAAGTATTGAAGTTCGAGACCAGCGCATGCGCGAAGTTCTTTTTAATACCGTAGATTTCCCCGACGTGACCTTAACCGCTCAGCTTGATGGTAAAGTGATTTCTTCATTGCAAGCAGGTGATGCACAGGCCATTGTTACTGAGGCGTCGATTAATCTGCATGGTCAATCGCAAACCGTAAAAATTGAGGCGCTGGTGGTACGCTCTGGTGATAAATTGATAGTCGCTAGCAGCAAGCCGGTGGTTGTAAATGCTGCAGAGTTTGACCTCGCCAAAGGCGTAGAGAAGCTACGAGAAATTGCAAAATTGCCCTCTATCAGCCATGCAGTACCCGTCAGTTTTGTGCTAGTGCTAACACCTTGAGTTGAGTCGGGAATAGATTGTACTGAACGGATCTCATCTGGTTTATATCAACTACCTTGGTGGTTGATATAAACCCATTCGAATGGCGTTAAGATGATAGAGGTGTAGATAATATGACGGCTTGAGCCGACTTAAACCCTAATTTTCAAAAGCTTACTGCGTATTCATTTTTCTGGTATGGATTCTGCTCGATAGCATAGAATAAATGCTAAGAAAAAGGGAAATCCCCATGTTTTGTACTAAACCAACGCCACTCTTTTTGCTAATGGCCTTTGCTTCTATCGCAACGAATATTTCCGGTGCAGAGGCTGGATTGGCGACTACGCTCGAGGATGTCACGGTAACGGCTACGCGCGTAAACAAATCAGCCGAAAAAATACCGGCCAGTGTGGGTAGCGTCGATGAAGAGGATATTCAGTTTGCAACTCAGCAGATTGGATTGGATGAATCACTGGTCAAAATGCCCGGTGTGTTTATGCAGAACCGATATAATTTTGCCCAAGATTTGCGTGTGTCCATTCGAGGGTTTGGTGCCCGCGCAAGCTTTGGTATGCGTGGGATTAAGATCCTGGTCGACGGCATTCCCGAATCACTACCGGATGGGCAGGGTAGTATAGACACCATTGATCTTGGGTCTACTGAAAGTATTGAAGTGATTCGTGGGCCGGTATCTTCGTTGTATGGGAATGCGTCCGGTGGTGCGATTCTGCTCACTTCTGAGGAGCCGCCAGAGGAGCCGTTTGTTGCTTTGCGGCCAATGTTTGGCAGTGATGGTTTCGAGAAACATCAACTGAAGTTTGGCGGAAAAGCTGACAAGCTGGGTTATTTATTAAATATTTCCGATCTAAATTATGCTGGCTATCGAGATAATAGCCGTACTGAATTGACCCAACTGAACAGTAAGTTTAATTACGCTATGGGTAGTGATGCAAAGTTAACCACGGTCTTTAACCATACGGATTCACCCATCGCTGATGATCCTGGCGGTTTGACGGCGGAGCAGATAAAAGAAAATCCTAGCCAGGCGCGGGGACGGAATGTTGAGTTCGATGCCGGAGAATCTGTGGAGCAAACGAAACTTGGTTTTGTGTACGAAAAGGATATTGGTGCCTCTGGGAATCTGATGTTGCGAAACTATTATGTTTGGCGGGATTTTGCCAATAAGCTGCCTTTTGTTGGTGGGGGATCAGTCGATCTTGAGCGGTTTTTTTATGGCGGTGGAGTGCAGTACACGCATGCCAGTCGGTTCGCGGGGCGCAACCATCGTGTCAGTGTGGGAATCGATCTGGACCTGCAAGATGATGATCGTCGGCGTTTTGATAACAATCAGGGAACGCTGGGCAATCTAGCACTCGATCAGAATGAAGAAGTAAGCAGTATGGGCCTGTTCGTTCAGGATGAGTTATCGTTAAGCGACAAAGTCGAATTAACCCTAGGAGCCCGTTACGACAGAGTCAGCTTTGATGTAACCGACCGGTTTTTCGACGACGGTGATGATTCCGGAAAACGTAGCTTGGATGAATTCAGCCCTTCGTTAGGCTTGCGTTACAGCCCTACGGAAAAATTAAACTATTATACGAATCTGTCGACCTCATTTGAAACACCCACCACCACGGAGTTCGCAAATCCTGTGGGTGGTGGGTTCAATACTTCTTTGGAACCACAAGCAGCTACTAACTATGAGGTTGGCGTCAAAGGCTCTTTCGGCAAGAAAAACCGCTACGAATTGGCGGTGTTTCGGATTGATATAAAAGATGAACTGATTCCTTTTGAACTGGAAGATCAACCCGACCGGGAGTTTTTCGAAAATGCAGGTGAGTCGAAACGCCAAGGTATTGAGGTGCTACTGGCTTTTAAACCGCTTGAACGTATGGATGCATCACTTGCTTATACATTCTCTGATTTTGAATTTGAAAAATTTTCCGATGACAAGGGTGATGATTTCGCAGGCAAAGCGATTCCAGGTGTTCCAGAGCAATTAATCCATGCTGATTTAAGCTATACGCATAATTCGGGTATGTACGCATACTGGGACATATTATATGCCGATGAATTTTTCGCAAATAATAACAATTCTGTAACAAGTGACGCCTATACTGTGTCAAATCTGCGATTGGGGTATACACGGTACTTCGGCAAGTGGGAGTTCTCACCGTTTTTTGGCGTGAACAATCTGTTCGATGAGCGCTACAATAGCAATGTACGCATTAACGCATTTGGAAAACGGTTTTTCGAACCGGCCCCGGAACGCAATCTTTACGGTGGGCTTACGCTGCGTTATGACTTTGGCGCGTAATTTGCAGTGTATTTGAGACGTGTTATAGTATTATCTAATCGCACTAAGAGCCTGATTGATCCTAATCAGTCAAATGTTAGCTGTTGAGTAGGAGAGTTAAAGATGCGATCCATTCCTGAAGATTCTGTATTACGCCGTCATTTTTGTTCAGCAATTGAACTTGGGCAGATACCTTTTGGTGTACCTGAGGATTCCGTACTTCGACGCCATTTCTTGGCGGCATTGAATAGACCTAAAGTTGCTTCTAAAACTGCTCCTATCTCTATCCCTAAAACATCAGAACCCCCTCCGGCTAAACCTGCAAGACTTCAGCCAGATACTGTCACTAGATCTCGACCTACAGTTGAACCAAAAGAGACGAAAATGGTCGAAGAAAAAAACCTACACAATGGCGGGCTACTGGCCTGGTTTAAGCGCCTATTTGGAGGCTAAGTAGCTACCATAAATCAGCTATAACTATCACGGAGGGAGCTATGGATTGGAGAGTGCACGAAAACGAGTACATTCACACCGGTGAGGAAATCGGACAGCGCTTGCGAAAGGAATTGCCGCATTGGTATGTTAAAAATGGCTGGATCCAGCGTAAATACAATACTTCTGGCTGGAATGGGACACTACTGGTTATCAATACCGTGGCGCGTCTGGCAGAGGCGGCTTTACACGATCCTGACCTAACAGCCTCATACTCCTATGTGATTGTAAAGCTGAAGACCCATTCAGCAAAAGGCGTTACCAATAAGGATTTCGAATTGGCCCGGAAGATCGAAGACGCCGTTATGTGGCATCCAGTCGAGCAAGGTGCCATACCAGAAGGGACGTCGAGTGATTTTCGCTTTGGTACTGATACCCCCCTATCTGCGACTAAATAGGACGTCTTTCTTCGCAGTTACCTGGGTTTCCTGTTCTTCAACTCCGAATTGAACCTCCGACCAGACGGCCTCATAGCCTCTCTATCTGCAAGCAATAATCGCTAAAACATACCCGTATTCCGTAAGCGCCAATAAATCCCCGTAGTTGAAAGACCACCCAGTAGCAAGAACAATCC
>FXBE01000030.1_pt1 | contig 19422 bp, 17 predicted proteins | sample 5335311 | NCBI WGS metagenome assembly FXBE01 (sample SAMEA103928390, study PRJEB20085) | sediment metagenome | biome: marine biome; feature: hydrothermal vent; material: sediment | place: Atlantic Ocean | collected 2013-08-06T02:46:56 | depth 0.05 m | reverse complement strand
GTATATAGATAACTTATGTATACAATAGATCGGAGAGGGTCGTGTTTTATCGATGACCTGCTACAATCCCATCATGAAAAAGAATAAAATCATATTGTTTGATCTGGATGGTACGCTGATTGACTCTACGGAGGCGATCCTGGAAAGTTTTGAGGCGGCATTTGCCTCTTTTGGTGCGAAGGTACCGGATGCGACACAGATCAAGGCGGAGATCGGACACCCGCTTGAAGATATGTTCGATGCTTTGGGGGTCGAAGTATCTCAGATAGCATCCTATGTCAGAACCTATAAATCTCATTATCGAGAGATCAGCTGCGCAAAAACGCTGCTGCTCCCCGGGGCAAAAGAGGCGATAATGCTTGCCTATGAGGAGGCATATCTGGGGGTAGTGACTACCAAGACAGGGCTCTATTCGGTGGCGTTACTGGAGCATATGGATGTGATGCACTACTTTGATGTCCTGATCGGCAGAGAAAATGTGATCCATCCCAAGCCGCATCCTGAACCGATTTACCAGGCACTCAAGCAGTTACCAAAGGTGACAGACGGCATCTGGATGATAGGCGACACCTGTATGGATATGCAGGCTGCACAGGCTTCAGGTATCGATAGTATCGCTGTTTTATGCGGTTATTCCTCAGAAGAATTATTGATGAAATGCAGCAGAAAAATTGTCAAAAATAGCCTGGAGGCGATACAATTCATAGCAAAGAAATAGCAGCTGCTTGAAATTGCTACATTTTCAACCCCCCTTAAGAGTGCTGAGATTACAATACCTCATAATCGACACACCTATCAAGGAGAAAATATGGTAGAAATAAGATGGCACTCTCGTGCAGGTCAAGGTGCGGTAACCGGTGCAAAAGGACTGGGCTCTGTGGTAGCAACCACAGGGAAACAGGTGCAGGCATACGCACTGTATGGTTCAGCCAAACGCGGTGCGGCAATGAATGCCTATAACAGAATAGATGATGAGCCCATCACAAACCAGGAGACGAAAATGTATCCTGACTTTGTCTTTGTGATCGATCCGGCATTGGCATTCTCTGATGATATTACCAAAAATGATAAACCCCACACGCAGTACATCATTACGACACATCTGTCCAAAGAGGATCTGATCGCTCAGATCCCTGCATTACAGGACAAAGCGGACAGAACCTATGTGGTGGACTGCATCCAGATCTCATTGGACACGATAGGAAGATCCATGCCCAACACACCGGTACTGGGAGCTTTTATGAAAGTGTCCAAGATGTATGATCTGGATTTCTTTTTGGAGAATATGAAAAAAGTACTGGCAAAATTTCCACAAAAGATTATTGATGCCAATATGGAAGCGATTACCAGAGCGTACAACGAAGTGAAATAGAAGGAGAGAGTCATGAGTAGAGGTGTATTGTCCACGGACAAAAGAGGAATGAGAGAGCTAGGTGCCGAAGAGAAAGTAGGCTGGGACGAAGTCACGCAAGGTGTCGCACTGCATACCTTTGAAGGCGCTACCAAAAGTGCTGCTTTTATTCGACCGGAAGAGAGAGACTATACAGATTTTAGTTCTTATACGGCTACGGTAGCCTCCTGGAGGGTTATGAAGCCGGTCTATAACAGAGATGTCTGTATCGACTGTCAAAACTGCTGGGTCTGGTGTCCAGATGCCTCCATTATTTCTAGAGACAAGCAGATGCTGGGTATCGACTATGATCATTGCAAGGGTTGTGGTGTGTGTGCAGAGGTCTGCCCTACCAATCCCAAATCACTGATTATGTTTTCTGAGATGACAGAGAATGACGAAGCACTCTCCGGCTGGCCAGAGAAAAAGAAAAAAGAGAAGTAAAGGACTATTTATGGCAAAAGAATTTGAATTGAATGAAGTGGAGGTCTGGGATGGCAACTATGCTACCTCTCAGGCACTGAGACAAGCCCAGATAGATGTGGTTGCGGCCTACCCCATTACTCCTTCTACCCCTATTGTCGAGGGATATGGTGCATATGTGGCCAATGGATATATCGACGGTGAGTTTGTGATGGTGGAGTCCGAGCATGCAGCGATGTCAGGATGTGTCGGTGCCGCTGCCGCAGGTGGTCGTGTCGCCACGGCAACCTCTTCTCAGGGATTTGCATTGATGGTAGAGGTGCTCTATCAGGCATCAGGCATGAGGCTGCCCATTGTATTGACGGTGGCCAACAGAGCCTTGGCTTCTCCACTCAATGTACGGGGTGACCATTCAGATATGTATTTGGGTCGAGACAGTGGCTGGATACAGCTCGATGCATTTGATGCACAGCAGGCGTATGATCTGGCACTTTGCGCCTTTAAGATCGGAGAGAATCATGCGGTGAGACTCCCTGTGATGATGCATCAGGATGGGTTTACCACCTCACACAAAGCACAGAATGTCTATCCACTCAAAGATGAGGTGGCCTATAAGTTTGTGGGCGACTACAAGCCTGTAGATGAGATGCTTGACTTTAGCAGACCGGTGACACATGGCGCGCAGACCGAAGAGGACTGGCATTTTGAACACAAAGCCAAGCAGCACAAAGCACTCATGGATTCTCGCTCCGTGATCGATGAGGTCTTTGCAGAGTTCAAAGCACTGACAGGCAGAGAGTACAAGCGGGTAGAGAGCTACATGATGGAGGATGCCGAAGTGGCATTGGTGCTGCTGGGCTCTTCGGTAGAAACTGCCGTACTGGCTGCTAAGCAGCTTAGAGAAGAAGAAGGTATCAAAGTAGGCATCATCTCGCCAAGATGCTTCCGTCCTTTTCCATACGACAAGGTGAGAGATGTGATTGAGGATTCACCGGTCAAGGCATTGTGCTGTCTGGACAAATCCTCTCCGGGAGGTGCCATGGGTGCACTTTTCAATGAGGTCTCCGCAGCAGCCTACAGTACCAGTAGCAGACCGCTGATGACCAACTATATCTATGGGTTGGGCGGCAGAGATTTCGCCGTAGATGAAGCCAAAAGAATCATGAGAGAGCAGAAGGCACACGCAGATGCCGGACATATCACTACAGAGATCCAGCAGTTCTCAGGCTTGAGAGGGCCAAAGCTTGGATTTTTCGAGACAAGAAGGAGCTAAGAGATGGCAATTACATCAATCAAAAACCTAAAAGAGTTTTCAACCAACAATGAAAGATTTGAAGGGGCGCATCTCCTCTGTCCCGGATGTGCACACTCTATGATCGTCAGAGAACTGATGAACTGTACCGATGACAACCTGGTGCTCGCCTCCAACACGGGCTGCCTTGAGGTCTCTACGGCGGTCTATCCCTATACTTCGTGGGACACTTCATGGATCCATATCGGATTCGAGAATGCTGCCACCGCTGTGACAGGTGCCGAGGCGATGTACAAGGCACGCAAACGCAAAGGAACGCTCAAAGATCCGGATGCACCGGTCAAGTTCGTCGCATTTGGCGGAGACGGTTCTACCTATGATATCGGTTTCCAGTGGCTCTCCGGTGCGATGGAGCGCGGCCATGACTTTACCTATATTTGTCTGGACAATGAGAACTATGCCAACACCGGGGGGCAGAGATCCTCTTCGACACCCGTAGGTGCACATACATCTACAGCACAGGCAGGATCACATTCGTATGGCAAAAAGCAGAAGAAAAAAGATATCGTGGCTATCATGGCCGCACACGGTGCGCCTTATGTAGCGCAGTTGGCTCCCAACAAATGGAAGATCATGGCAAAAGGCTTCCAGAAAGCACTGGAGACAGAAGGTCCCTGCTTTATCAATACAGTCTCAGCTTGTACGACTGAGTGGAGGTTTGATCACAAAGATACGATCCATATCACTGATCTGGCGACAGACTCACTGATGTTCCCGATCTATGAGATCATCGATGGGCACGAACTGAACATTCTCTATAGACCTAAAAATGTCGTCAAAGTAGAAGAGTATCTGGGCGCACAGGGAAGATACAAGCATCTGTTCAAGCCTGAGAACAGACATGTGATCGATCGCATACAGAAAGATATCGACGAGAAGTGGGAGCAGCTCCAGCGCCGAGAAGAGGTACGCGTCTAAGCGTAGCTTTGGCACATCTTTGCCCAGACGGTTTCGCTCCGCTTGGTCACATACTTAGTGTATGCTCCCGCTCTCCACTCACACCGTCTGCACAAATCTATACCCAATCTACGCTTAGCTGGATTGGGGTAGATCACTTTAGACTCTGGCATATCTTTGTCCAGACGGCTCTGCTCCGTTTGGTCACATACTTGGTGTGGTAATAAAAGAAAATCTTTATATTTCTGTGGTGATACTGTTGTTTCTGTGTAGTTCAGAAACATGTGTACACTATTCTGAGAGAAAAAGCACCCCGTTAACGAGGGAATTTGTCACCATTCGATACAATCAGCCTACAAAATGAAAACACACACAGGAGAGCAGACATGAGTTCAACAATTATATGGACTAGAACCGATGAAGCACCCGCACTGGCGACCTATTCGCTACTTCCCATTGTCAATGCATTTACTCACATAGTAGGCATCAATGTGGTCACAAGTGATATCTCATTGGCAGGTAGGGTATTGGCTGCAATGGGTCTAGCTGAGGATCATCTGGCAGAGTTGGGAGAGGTCGTCCTTCAGCCAGAGGGCAATATCATCAAACTTCCCAATATCTCTGCTTCTATCGGACAGCTCAAGGCGTGCATCGCTGAGCTTCAGAATAAAGGCTATGAGATTCCTGACTTTCCTGAGAGTCCATCCAATGCTGAGGAAGAAGCCATTAGAGCCAAATACAATACCTGCCTGGGATCCGCAGTCAACCCAGTACTGAGAGAAGGGAACTCAGACAGAAGGGCAGCCAAAGCGGTGAAGAATTTTGCCCAAAACCATCCGCACAGACTGAAGCCGTTTGCTGAAAATGCCAAAGCCTATGTGGCGCATATGGCCGGTGATGGTGATTTTTATGGCAATGAGCAATCGGTCACTATGGAGAAAGCACAGAAGGTCACCATCGCCCTTAACGGGAAAACATTGGCAACGATCGATGCGCTCGATGGTGAAATACTGGATGGCACATTTATGTCTGTCAAGAAGCTGAGAAATTTCATCGCCAAAACGATCGAAGAGGCAAAAGAGAAAGGTGTATTGTGGTCGATTCACCTCAAAGCTACCATGATGAAAGTCTCTGATCCTATCATGTTCGGCCATGCGTTTGAGGTCTTTTTCCAAGAGGTTTTTGACAAGTATGCAGCACTGTTTGCCACACTGGGTGTCAATCCGAGACTGGGCATGAGTGATCTGGAAAAGAAGATCGCCGGTCACGCACAGGAGGCGGAGATCAAGGCAGCATTCCAGGCGGTGGTAGAGAGCGATGCCCCCAAAATTGCCATGGTCAACTCTGACAGGGGTGAGACAAACTTCAATGCTTCCAATGATGTGATCATTGATGCCTCCATGCCTGTAGTGATCCGCGAGGGCGGAAAGCAGTGGGATAGAAATGGTGAAGCGGTAGAGTGTGTCGCCGTGATCCCTGATGCCTCCTACGGTATTTTCTACGAAGAGATGATGAAAGACTGTGTCGCACATGGTCAATATGATGTCAGTACTATGGGTTCAGTGGCCAATGTGGGGCTCATGGCACAAAAAGCGGAGGAGTACGGATCACATCCTACGACCTTTGAAATGTCAGAGGATGGCAAGGTCTCTGTCACTGCCGAAGATGGTTCGGAACTGATGACATTCGAGGTTGAGAAGGGTGATATCTGGCGCATGAGTCGCGCAAAAGATATTCCTATCAAAGACTGGGTACGGCTGGCAGTGGAGCGCGCACGTATCGAAGGTGTGCCTGCGATCTTCTGGCTGGATGACAAGCGGGCGCATGACAGACAGATGATCAAAAAGGTAGAGCAGTATCTGGCAGATCATGATACGGAAGGGCTGGATATCCGTATCATGAATGTGGCTGAGGCGACACGCTTTACCAATGCAAGAGTGAGAGAAGGCAAAAATACGATCGCCGTGACAGGCAATGTACTGAGAGACTATCTGACGGATATGTATCCGATCCTGGAGCTTGGCACTTCTGCCAAAATGCTCTCTATTGTTCCTCTGCTTGCGGGTGGCGGATTGTTCGAGACGGGTGCAGGAGGTTCCGCGCCCAAGCATGTGGAGCAGTTTCTCAACGAAGGGCATCTCAGATGGGACAGCCTGGGAGAGATCCTGGCATTGGCTGAATCACTGAGATATATCGGACAGAAGCATCCTGACGAGAAGCTTGCGGCACTCACGGAGGCGCTTGACAAGGCGAATGAGGGCTATCTGGATAACAACAAAGCACCATCAAGAAAAGCGGGGGAACCAGACAACAAAGCATCGCATTTCTATGTGGCACAGTACTGGGCGGAGGCACTTGCCAACGGCAGCAATGCGGAATTGGCAGAAAGGTTTGCGCCAGTGGCCAAAGCGCTCAAAGAGAATGAAGCCAAGATCATCGAGGAGTTGCTTGCCGTAGAAGGCAAAACTCAGGATATCGGGGGATACTATCATGCAGATGATGCCAAAGCGGAAGCTGCGATGAGACCCTCTGCAACTTTGAACGCTATTATAGATACCATCTAGCAACCCATGATTCCGGATGAGCCTGCGGGCTCATTCTTACAAGCAACCATTTTGTCGCCATGTTGTGATAGAATGGCCCCCCATTCCGCCTAGACGCTCTCTGACTCTTCGTTTGACAATGTGTATCTTCGTCTGCATCGTCAAGCCAGTCATCAGATAGATGCCCTGGGCCATTAACAACAAAGGAAAGATATGGCAAAAGGAAAAAAAGTCACGATCATCGGTACAGGGAATTTCGGTTCTACGGTGGCCTTCATTTTGGCAATGAACGGCACCTGCCACAACGTGGTACTTCGAGGCAGAAACTATGATGTTGCCAGAGGCAAGGCACTCGATATGTCGCAGGCGGCCAATGCAGCCAGACAGCACACGATCGTCAAGGCAGCCAAAAGCGTAGAGTGTATGGTGGGATCAGATGTCGTAGTGATCACCGCAGGTGCCCCACGGAGTCCGGGAATGAGCAGGGATGATCTGCTGACCAAAAATGCAGAGATTGTCAAAAAGTATGCAGCAGAGATCCGGGAGTATGCCCCAGAAGCTGTGGTGGTGGTGGTATCCAACCCTCTGGATGCGATGACCTATGTAGCACTCAAAGAGACAGGCTTCCCCAGGGGAAGGGTACTGGGCATGGCAGGTATTCTGGACAGTGCGCGTATGGCGCACTTTATCTATGAGAAACTGGAGTATGGTGCCGGACAGATCAGGGCTACGGTGATGGGCGGTCATGGCGATACAATGGTGCCACTGCCCAAGTTCACCACAGTCGCCGGTGTGCCTATCGAAGATCTTTTGGATTCTGAGGAGATAGGGGAGATCGTGACCAAAACGAGAAACGGAGGGGCAGAGATCGTGAACCTTCTGGGCAATGGCTCCGCCTATTATGCGCCTGCCAAGTCCACAGCAGTCATGGTGGATTCGATCCTGAGAGATACCAAGCAGATACACTCCTGTGCCGTGATGCTGGATGGAGAGTATGGCGGCTACAAAGATATCGTCAGCGGTGTGCCTGTGATGATCGGATCAGACGGTGCAGAAAAAGTGATCGAAATGGCGCTCAAGCCTCTGCAGGTCAGAAAGTTCGCCGAGTCTGTCGCCTCTGTGCAAGAGATGGTAGATACGCTGGATGAAGCAGGATTTTTTACTGCATAACTATCATTGATTAAATAGTTTATTTTAACTTATGTCACTTTTCCCCTCACTATGCGATAAAGTCCTGCTTTGGGCTTTATGTGTGCTTGCGCTTAATACAAACTCTGTTATTTTATCCTATGCTGTTATCAAAGTATGAAGAGGGATGGGTTCTCTACTGTGTCCTGTCTAGCTCTGTCTGCTTGCTACCAGTATTTTACTTGTATGGAGGAATGAATGAGCAGTGATGTGATCTCTACCGATGTAGTGATTATCGGTGGCGGCCCTGCCGGTCTTTCTATGGCAATTGACCTTGCCAATAGATTGAAGCAGAAGGGCGAAGAGAAGAAAATAATGGTGATAGAGAAAGGGAGCGAGATTGGCTCTCATATTCTTTCCGGGGCGGTGGTCAGACCCAAGGCATTCAAAGATCTTTTGAGCGCAGAGGAATTTGAAGGGATACCCTTTGACAGTAAGGTAGAGGGTGAAGATGTGGTGATGAAGCTGAGCGCCGATGGAGCACTAAAACTACCTTTTCATCCACCCTACATGTCCAATGAAGGCAATTATATTGCTTCACTGGGTCAGGTGTGTAAATATCTGGCAACGGTGGCAGAGTCCAAAGGTGTAGAGATATATACGGGTTTTGCTGTGGATGAGATGCTCTATGCAGATGGCAAGGTCGTAGGGGTAAAAACCAAAGATACCGGCGTGGATCATCAGGGTATCAAGCAGAAGAATTATCAGGAAGGAACGGCCGTGAAGGCAGCCATCACCATACTGGCAGAGGGTACACGAGGTAGTCTTGCCAAGAAGGTGATCGACCGTTATGGTCTACAGGGGAAAAATCCGCAGATCTATTCACTGGGAATCAAAGAGATATGGTCAGTACCTGAGGGCAATATTGCCGCAGGTGCTGTTTATCATACCTTTGGTTATCCGCTCAATGACAAAGAAGAGTTTGGCGGCGGATTTATCTACGGCCTGAGTGAGAACAGAGTGGCGATGGGACTGGTAGTAGGACTGGATTACCCCGATCCTTCGTTTGATATCCATGCCGCGATGCAAATCTGGAAAACCCATCCAGAAGTATCCAAGTTTCTGGAGGGGGGCACGATTCTTGAGTTTGGCGCGAAGACCCTACCGGAGGGTGGATGGCATTCAATCCCCAAGTATTATAGTGACAATCTTATGATCCTGGGAGACAGTGCAGGCTTCCTCTCAACACCTAGACTCAAAGGGATACATCTGGCAGTGCGATCAGGTATCTGTGCGGCGGAAGCGGCGGAGGCGGCATTGCTGAAAGGGGATACGAGCGAAAAGGCACTTTCCAAGTATGAGACGCTTGTCAATGACAGCTTTATCTATAAAGAGCTCTATCCTACACGAAATATGCGTGCTGTGATGCAGGACGGTATGGTACTTGGAGGACTTAAGATGGGCATGCAGCTGCTTACAGGCGGTGCCTGTCTTATGGCCCCCGAAGTAGAAGCAGATTGTGATACTACGCAAACAGTGACGGAATTCTGTGGCATACCTTTTACGCAGCGATTTGCAGGGAAACTGGCATTTGATAAAAAAAGAACCTTTGACAAGGTGACCTCTGTCTATCAATCCAAAGCAATGCATGATGAGGTACAGCCGGTACATCTGGTCGTCAATGATCCTGACCGCTTTCAGGCAGTCAATATCGAGCAATACGGATTGTCCGAAGCTGCCTTTTGCCCGGCAGAAGTCTATGAGTTACATGTGAACAAGGAGGGTAGGAAGTCACTGCGACTCCATGCCGAAAACTGTGTCCATTGTAAAACCTGCGATATCAAGTCGCCCAACGGCGGCATTACCTGGACGGTACCTTACGGTGGTGACGGCCCAGAATATACCTATATGTAAGGAGGAGAGAAGATGGCTTTAACAATTATTAGTTTGATGAAACAGGTGCCTCTCCCTTCTGAGATGCGTATGGGTGAGGATGGGTTGATGGATAGAACCAAAGCGAAATCCATCATCAATGTAGACTGCAGCTATGCACTGGAGGCGGGCTTGCAGATGAAAGCAGCACATCCCGATGCCAAACTGATCGTCTGCTCTATGGGGCCACCCTCTTTTGTAGAGTCACTAAAAAAAGCGATGGCGATGGGCTACGACGAGGCCTATCTGTTGAGTGACAGAAAATTGGGCGGATCCGATACCTATGCTACAGGGCTGGCGATCTCTACGATGCTGAAGCATCTAGGTTTTGGCAAAGGGCTGAATGAAGACTTCATTGTGGTAGCAGGACGCCAGACCAGTGATGGCGATACGGCACATGTGCCTTCTCAGGTCGCAGAGAACCTTGGGATACCTCAGGCTACTTTTATCGAGACGGCATCCCTGAAAGGTACAGATATTGAAGCACGCCGTATCATTGAAGGGGGATACCAGATGATGAGATTGCCTATCCCCTGTGCACTCTCTTTCACGCCGACAGGTGTACCCCCCAGACGACCTTCCCTTGCGGGGACGGTCAAGTCCCGCCAGCAGGAGATCACCGTCTTCAGTATTGAGGATGTGGGGCTTGCGGATGAGAAGATCGGGCTGAGCGGAAGTCCTACGATCGTGGCAAAAGTGACCAATATCAAAAGCGACCGTGCACCGATCAAAATGATCGAAGGACAAGGGGAACACGCCTTAATCTCCAATCTTGCCGAGGCGATGAAGGCAGGCAAGAATACGATGGAAGTCAAAGAGAAGAAAGAGAAAAAAGAGAAGAAGCGGCCCGAAGGCTTCGAAGAGGTGGATTTTCGTGATGGTGCCAGAGGTATCCTGACTTGGGCAGAGGTGGTCAAAGGGGAAGTCTCGCGGCCTTCTCTGGAGCTCTTGACGCCTGCCAGACATCTGGCGGAACAACTGGGCAATGACACAAAGGTGACGACACTGCTGATCGGAAAGGACGTGGGGGCACTGGCAGAGGTGCTGATCGCGCACGGCAGTGATGAGGTGATTGTGGTGGAGGATGAGAGGCTGGAGGAGTACAGAATCCTGCCTTTTGCTTCTGCCTTTGCGCAAGTGATCTGGAAGATCAAGCCGGAGATCGCGCTCTTTGCTGCCACGACAGCTGGTAGAGAGCTCGCGCCGCGTATCGGCATGAAGACAGACAGCGGTGTGACGGCTGACTGTACCGCGCTGGAAATAGGGGAGCATATCAGTCGCAAGGAGAAGCGGATTTATGCCCCTATCCTGGAATCCAAAAGGCCGACCTATGGGGAGTCGAAATTGGCGACGATTCTTGGCTTTGTCTGTCCGCAGGTCTCTACAGCACGGGCAGGTACCTTTGAGGTACCGACACCGGATGAGCGCAGAGAAGGCACCATTACACCCTTTGTACCTGAGCTGGCAGAGGAGGATTTCGCCGCGGAGATCATCGAGACAGTGAGAGGTGAGGGCGGCCTGCAAAATCTCTTTGAGGCAGATATTATTGTCTCGGGAGGTCGGGGTAGTGTCGGAGATGAGATGGCGCTAGTAAAAGCACTTGCGGAAGCCTTGAAGGCACAGGGGGTCAATACAGAATGGGCAAGCAGCCGCCCAGTTGTGGACGAGGGTGTAGCAGAATATGCCAGACAGATCGGACAGACCGGCAAGACAGTACGCCCCAAAGTCTATGTGGCCATAGGCATCTCTGGTGCCGTGCAGCATATTGCAGGCATGAAAGAGTCTGAAACTATTGTCGCCATTAACCACAATGCCAAAGAGCCGATTTTTCACCATGCGGATTTTGGGATCGTAGGGGAGTATGAGGATATTCTTCCTGAGTTGATCGAGCAAGTCAAAAACGGGTTTACATTCGGCATCACAAAAAAATAGCAAGAGGAGTATGCATGGTAGGTAGAAGAGTCGGTATTGTGGGTGCTGGTATGGTGGGTGCGACAGCGGCATACAGTCTGGTGATGACGGGAACCTGTCACCGGGTGATCCTGTATGATATCGCTACGGATGTGGCAAAAGGCAAAGCGATCGATATAGGGCAGTCTACCTGCTACTCACCCAAGGGCACAGTGGTAGAGGCGGCAGAAGAGATCAGCGGATTGAAAAATTGCGATATCGTGGTGATCACTGCCGGGGTACCCAGGCGCGGTGATATGACACGGGCAGATCTGCTGATGATCAACGCAGGGATCATGAAAGATATCGTGGAGGGGATCAAAAAATACTCCCCCAATGCCATCATACTGTGTGTCTCCAACCCTCTGGATGTGATGACCTATGTGATACAGAAGCTTACTGGCTGGGATCGACAGAGGGTGATCGGGATGGCAGGTGCACTGGATGGTGCCAGAATGGCCTATCAGATCCAGCAGAAAGTAGGCTATGGGTCGGGACAGACCAGAGCCATGATCCTCGGAGAGCATGGTCAGCACATGATTCCCTATCCGGAAATCTCTACGGTGGGCGGTGTACCGCTGGAACAATTGGTGACCAAAAAAGATATGAAACATATCATTGCCCGTACCAAAGAGGGGGGCGCAGAGATTGTAAAACATCTGGGCACTTCTGCCTACTATGCGCCAGGCCGTTCTGTCTCTGTGATGGTGGAAGCTATCTTGGATGACAGTCGTATCGTGATGCCCTCTTCGGTAATACTAGAGGGAGAATATGGCTACCGTGATGTGGCGGTAGGTGTGCCGATAGTGCTGGGTGCCAAAGGGGCACATGAGGTGATAGAACTGGCACTGGATGAGGAGATGAAAGCAGCGTTCAAGGCATCGGTAGATGCGATCCGTGAAAATATAGAGGTGCTCCACATGAAGGGCTTTTTTGATTAAGAGGGAATAGTTTCTCTTTTTTTATACTCTCTTAACACTACGGGTAGTAAAATACAGTATATGGCTATCATGGCTATATTCAATTACAGGAGAATAGTATGAGAGAGATACCTTTTGATACGATTGTAAAAGCGGTGAAGGACATCATTGTCTATAGTGGTACAGATTTGCCACAGGATACCTATGATGCACTGAAGAAAGCGATGGAGGATGAGCAGTCTCCCGTTGCCAAAAATGTTATCAAGCAGCTGCTTGAAAATGCCGACATAGCCAAGGATGAAAAGCGGCCACTCTGCCAAGACACAGGGCTGGCGGTCTTTTTTGTCAAAGTAGGCGATGAGGTCAAAGTCACAGGTGGTCTACTCAAAGATGCCATCAATAAAGGTACAGAAGAGGGCTATACGGATGCCTACCTGAGAGCCTCTACCTGTGAGCCTTTCAGCAGAGCCAATCTTAAGGATACTGTAGGCTACAATCTGCCGGCGATCATCCATTTTGATATCGTGGCAGGAGATAAGATCGAGATTGAGTATGCTGCCAAGGGTGGCGGCTCTGAGAATGTCAGCCGTGCCAAGGTCTTCCCTCCTGCTGCAGGGAAAGCAGGTATTGTCGAATATGTCAAAGAGGTAATCTCGGATGCAGGCGGCAACCCTTGCCCTCCGATCACGGTGGGTATAGGGATCGGCGGTACCTTTGAAAAGGCAGTCATCAGCTCCAAGCATGCGCTCTTTAGGGATATTGGATCGATCAATCCTGATCCTGAAATGGCGGCGTTGGAGCAGGAGATACTCACTGAGGTCAACAAGCTGGGTATCGGCGCCATGGGTATGGGCGGTACGCAGACGGCACTCGCAGTCCATATTGAGTCCAACCCCTGCCATATCGCTTCATTGCCCGTCTCTGTTAATGTCCAGTGTCACTCTTCACGGCACACACACATCACGATATAAGGAGTAGAAAATGTCAAAAACCTATCATTTAACGACACCACTCAGCAGTGAGGATACCAAACAACTGGTGGCAGGAGATACTGTCTATTTGACCGGCGTGCTGTATACAGCAAGAGATGCAGCCCATAAGCGACTGGTAGAGCTGATCGAAAAAGGTGAGGCGCTTCCTTTTGATCTGGAAGGTTCTGTGATCTATTTTGTAGGGCCTACACCGCCAAAGCCGGGGGATCCTATCGGTTCTGCAGGCCCTACCACCTCTTACCGTATGGACTCTTTTTCTCCTACGATGCTCAAGCACGGCTCCAAAGGGATGATCGGCAAGGGCAAACGAAACCAGGCGGTCAAAGATGCCTGCGTGGCCTACGACGGGATTTATTTTGGTGCGACAGGTGGTGCGGGCGCACTGCTGGGCAAACTGATCAAGTCCGCCGAAGTGATCGCCTATCCGGAGCTAGGTCCCGAGGCGGTACGCAGACTGGAAGTCGTGGATTTTCCTGTCACCGTCATCAACGATACCCATGGCAATGACCTCTACCAGCAGGGACGGGAGCAGTACGAAGTCAAAGCCTAGTCTGTGACACATAGAAAAAACCTTGGATTCAAAGAGCTGGTAGCTATCGCCATAGGCGGTATGGTAGGAGGAGGTATCTTTACGATTTTGGGTATCTCTGTCTCTATGGTGGGATTTTTGGCACCTTTTGCGATCGCATTGGGCGGCGTGATCGCACTGTTTGCTGCCTACTCCTATGTAAAGTTAGGGGTGTACTACAAAGATGAAGGAGCCACCTACGCCTTTTTTAAGCGTACCTATCCTGATTCGCACATGGCCGCATCCTTGATTGGCTGGTATACGATATTCGGGTATATCAGTACGCTGGCTCTGTATGCCTATACTTTTTCTTCTTACAGTATCAGTGGGTTCTCTTTTGCCAACGACGCGCTTGTACGCAAGGGGGTTGCTATAGGGATACTTTGGATTTTTGCCTTGATTAATCTCTGGAGCGTCAAGGGCATGGGACGCATAGAAGATCTGATGGTCTATACGAAGTTGACGATCCTGTTGGCTATTTCCCTGGCGCTGATCTATTTTGGAAAAACTGATTTTGATACCTTTACACAGACACTTTCCCGGGATTTTGCGCACAGTGGTATGATAAATATCCTGATCGTTGCTTCTGTGACGTTTGTTGCCTATGAAGGATTTCAACTGGTGATCAATGCCGTAAACGAGATGGATCATCCGGAAAAGAATATACCCAGAGCCATTTACACTGCCGTGATACTTGTGGCGCTGATCTACTTTGTGATCGCTATGGGTGCTGTACTGGCTATTCCTGCAGAAGATCTGATCAAAAATAAAGAGTATGCACTTGCCTCAGGGGCAGAGGCTATGATGGGACACTGGGGGCAAAATCTGGTTATTATCGGTGCGGTACTGGCGACCAGTTCCGCCATCAGTGGTACCATGTTCGGCTCCTCCAGACAGATGGCACGTATTGCAGATGACGGATATCTGCCGGAACTGCTCACAAAGAGGAAAAACCTGATCCCCGTCTATGCCATTTTGGCTATGGCACTGACGGCATCAGGGCTGATAGTGATCGGAGGGCTACGGCTTATTCTGGAGTTTGGAAGCATCACCTTCTTGTTGGTCTCGCTGTTAATGGCGATGGCCAATTTCAGGATACGCAAACTGACACACTCCTCTACACTGCTTACTGTCATGGCTATTTTTGGTCTGCTGACGGGCGCTGCATTTATTCTGGGGCATGAGTATCAAACCAAGCCGGAACAACTGGCATTTATTGTGATACTTTATGTCGTGCTGGCACTCTTGGCATGGGGCTACGCAAAGATGAGGGCACGTGCATCTTCGGCATTGCAGAAATGACAAAGTGTGAGATAGGAATGGTAAATGCTACCAGGGTAGCAAAATAAATGGGCATGAAAGCCTATGATAGGAATGGTAAAAAAATTCAAAAGAGAGTTGGACAATGAGAGAGAAAAAAGCATTTGGACTGTGGAGTGCTGTGCTTTTGGGCATCGGTTGTATGGTCGGCGCAGGTATCTTTATCGTGATCGGTCAGGCAGGCTCTATTGCCGGAAATGCAGTATGGCTCTCTTTTGTATTTGGCGGTCTTGCCGCTATGCTGAGTGGCTATTCTCTGGCAAAACTGGCCATAGCCTACCCCTCAAGAGGCGGAATGGTGGAGTATCTGGTGCAGGGTTATGGTGAAGGTGTTTTTTCTGGGAGTGCCGGTGTGCTTTTTTATTTTTCACAGCTTGTGGCGCTTGCTGCTGTGGCAAAATCATTCGGTGTCTATGCCGCCACTCTGATGACATTGGGCTCTGGCTGGCAGGATATCTTTGCACTAGGTGTGGTATTGTTGTTTATTCTGATTAATCTGGTAGGTACGGCACTGGTGGCGAAGCTGGAAAACGTGATCGTAGTGACCAAGCTCTCAGTGCTGCTCTTTTTTGCGGTCATAGCGCTGCTTTATATCGATCCCAGGCTGTTGAGTAGTGCTGATATGCCGCCGGTCAATGATATGTTTTTTGCCATAGGGTTGACTTTTTTTGCCTATCAGGGTTTTAGTGTGATCACCAACACTGTAGAAGATATGGAAGATCCCAAAAAAAACATGATGCGTGCGATGCTGATCGCTATCGGGTTGGTAGGGGTGCTTTATGTGGTGACCAGCGTGGCTGTTTTGGGCAATATGCCGCTGGACAAAGTCATTGCATCCAAAGATTATGCCTTGGCAGAGGCAGCCAAACCTATCTTTGGAGAGTGGGGATTTAAGATCATGGCACTTACGGCACTTCTCGCTACGGCTTCAGCGATCAATGCGTCACTCTATGCAGCGACAGAAATAGGCTATACTTTGGCAAAAGAGGGCAATCTGCCACGCGCCTATACCTACAATATACACAGTTCGTACAGCGGGCTGATGATCAGCGGTGTGCTTATAACGCCCATGATACTTTTTTTTAATCTTTCGCAGATCACAACGATCGCAGCTCTGGTGGTGCTGCTCATCCAGGGATTGACACATATTGGGCATCTGTTTCGTACAGGAGAGACAGGGGCGAGCAGAGGATTGGTGATGGGGGCGATTGTCAGTATGTTCGGTATCGCGGCACTGACACTGTATTATACACGGCAGCATGAGATGCCGTTGATCGCCATCTATGTCCTGAGTGCTTTTGGGTTGGCATTTCTGATTGAGATAGGGCTTAGACTGACGACAAAAAGGGTTATTGGAAAACAGATACATCCAGATCTCATAGATGAACTGGAAGAGAAAATGAAAGCAGGTATAGGAGAATAGATGAAAGATACGATACAGGCGGTTTTTTTTGGATTGAGAGAGTTGCTGCGCTGGGATACGATGAAATATGCATTGATAAGCGGATGTGTCGTGATGGCTGTATGGATAGGTATCGGGGTACTGCTATGGGGAAGCCTGACGGGGCTTGGCAGCCATATACTGGAATTGATCCCTTTCTCTATGCTACGCGCCAATGGTGCCTGGATGCTCTCCTCTTTGGTGTGGCTTCAGCTGGTACTGCTTACTTTTGCCCTGATTTTTGCTTTTTTTGGCACTGTGATACTGCGACGTGTTCCCAAGGAGAGATATACCACATTTTCCCTGCTTGTCATTACAGGAAGTGCCGTATTCTGGGGGATCATCTGGGTGTTCAAAGGGGCGTATGTCTATCAGCAGTTTCTCAAACTTCTGACCTGGCTTCCTTTTGAGACCATAGAGAAGGGGGTTGCATTTCTCATTGGGTTCTACCTGATCTACAATGCGATTGTGGTCACTATGGTTTTTGTAACCAGCTTGTTCAGTGAACCATTGATCGCTTCAGTGGAAGCGCGTCATTTCCCGAGAGATGAAGTGCGTAGAGACCATATTTTCAGCTCACTAGGCTATACGATAAAGGACACACTTGTGTTTACGGTCGTCTCACTGATCGCTTTTCCTCTGCTCTTCGTCCCCGTGCTTAATATTATAGTACAGACCATACTGTGGATGTGGCTGATCAAAGATACGATGAGCTATGATGCCGCGTCTTTGGCCTATGAAAAAGTAGACAAACAAACGCTCAAGCAGCATCGACTGGCTCTGTGGTATATCAGTTTCGTAACGGCACTCTTCAACTTTGTACCGTTGCTCAATTTTTTTGGTTCCTACTTTGGTGAGATAGCGATGTTCCATTACCTTAAGAGTCTGGAGAAGCCATGAAAAAGAGAGTTGTCAGGCACAGCACACTGCTGAAGACGAGACGGGTACTCTATGTACTTGCAGGCTTAGTATGGTGCTTTGTGATGCGAGAAATATCGGAGGCATGGGACTTTTCAAAGGAGGCACTTGTCTCTTATGGCGGGAGTACGGTGTTGATTGTACTGGCCGTCTATCTGCTGATCGTTTTGATGGAGTTATTGGTAGATATAGAAGATCTTGACTGATCTCCTCCGAGGCGGTATCAGTCCTCGAAATCGCATTTCTGGATATCGAGATCCTTAAGGACGCGTTCGATAAATTCCCCTGAAGTTCGGGTGCAGATATAGTCATCTCCGCTGAACTCTATACTGAAAGCCCCCTTTTCTTCATCGATGCGTCGATGCAGGACTTCAGGGTGGACATTCATATCCTTTTCTATCTTGTCTACTGTTTCACAGATGATAACTCTGGATTTTGGGTTCGTATACTCTATGGAGAGCCGCATATAACCCTCTTCCATGACGACCTTGGCATGTCTGTTGAAAATCACAAAAAATCCTTAAACTTGGTATGTAAAATTTTAACATAGTTAGACTGCTGTTTCGATTGGATCTAGGGGGCAACCATAGGTAACATCAAGTATTGAGTAGCCGTATGCAACAGAGACAAGGTATTGTATGACGAAACCTCTGCTATTCAGCACTATTTTATTGGGGGGGGGTAAAATGGTAGGGTAAATCTCACAAAAGGAAAAAAGATGAAGTTGTCGTTGTTTGGCAGTAGTATAGTGACTGTGGCTCTGTTGGGGCTCGTTGGGTGTGGTGGAGGATCGGGTGGCCCAGATACGGTGACCAAGGTCATCATGGATGATCCTATTGTAGGATTGGGGTATGAGTGTAGCCCCTCAGCGCCCACAGAGATGAAAAAGACCAATGACAAGGGGGAGTTCACCTGCCTTAAGGGCGACAAAGTCGAGTTCTTTTTGGGCAAGTTCAGTCTGGGTAAAACTGAGGTCTCCAAAGGTACAGCAGATACACTGCGCATCAAAGAGCTGGTAGGTGATGATGAGACCAAGGTGACCTATGCCAGACAGTTGCTGCAGTCTATTGATGATGATGGCGATGCAGACAATGGTGTGATCGAGATACCTGAGAATTTTGATGCATTGGATGATCTGGTTGAGCAGGGGGTAGGGCTCGGTGATGCAAACTTCACCACTGAGGCAAACAGCAGCATAGGGGGCGGACTTATAGATGCCGGAACTGCCAATGACAATGCGGAAAAGGCCTACATCAAAGTACTACTGGGTGGAAAAACACTCTATGCCGTCGAGATCGGCAACAAAGAGAATGAAGTCACCAAGGCGGTTATCAACAAAGATGTCAATAGCCTGACCATAAAAGATGGGGAAGTCAAAACGATAAAAATAGAGCATGGCAAGCTCTGGACGCAAGGGGATGATGAGCAGTGGTATGGGACAGCTGTGGAGGTTACAGATAAATATATAGCATTCCCCGGATGGAACAAAAGAGGCTATTTTACAAAGGCAGATGCTGAGGCGTATATGAAGAGTCTGCAAGGTGGAGGAGGATCAGGTGCTTCTGGTGGTAACGGCTCTGGAGACGGATCGGGATCCGGTACTGGCGGTGGTGGCTGTTCCGCTGATGATGGTAGCTGTACTGGAAGTGGAGAGAGTAATGGTACTGGTGGTGCCTGCTCTGCTGATG
>FXBE01000029.1_pt1 | contig 19453 bp, 16 predicted proteins | sample 5335311 | NCBI WGS metagenome assembly FXBE01 (sample SAMEA103928390, study PRJEB20085) | sediment metagenome | biome: marine biome; feature: hydrothermal vent; material: sediment | place: Atlantic Ocean | collected 2013-08-06T02:46:56 | depth 0.05 m | reverse complement strand
TTTATTACTCAGTTAGTGGATATCATTGCCGATTGTCGGGAGTCAATTAGACCTGATCGCCGTTATGAAAGGCCTTCTATTGGCAAGAAAAAAGCCAGATTTCCAGTGGCTTACAAGAGAACTCTTTAGAGGGAGGGCTTAATTGAACGGCATTGGCCATAATCCCCACTTATTATCGTTTACGTCGCGCCCTAGGATGAGCCTGGTCATAAACCTCCGCCAAATGCTGGAAATCGAGATGTGTATACACCTGGGTCGTGGAGATATTGGCATGCCCCAACAACTCCTGCACTGCTCGAATATCACCCGATGATTCCAACAGGTGGCTAGCGAAAGCATGGCGCAGACGATGCGGGTAGACGTGTTGGTCAAGGCCTTGCTTCTTCGCCCAATGCGCGAGCCGCTGCTGGATCGCTCGATGACTGAGTCGGCTCCCTCGCTGGCTAACAAACAGCGCGGATTCTTCTTGCTTGAGGAATAAAGCGCGGACTTTTAACCAACTCTGAATCGCCTCTCTCGCTTTGCGGCCAACCGGTACAAGACGCTGCTTGGAGCCTTTACCGTGCTTGACATCGACAAGTCCATTGCGTAAATCTAGATCCATAAGATTAAGTGAGGCTATTTCTGCAAGTCGCAGACCCGATGAATAAAGCAGCTCCATAACAGCTCGATCACGCAGTGCCAGAGGCTCATCACCTGGGATATCCAGCAGGCGCTCCAGTTGTTCGATATCCATCGATTTTGGTAAACGCCGCGCTTGCTTCGGCGTGGGGATATCTTCAGCAGGGTTCGTCACAGCCATACCAGCACGCTGCATGAAACGATAAAAAACACGGATGGCGGTTAGTTGCCGTTGCAGGCTGCGGCCTTGAATACCTTGTGCATGACGATGTGCGATAAATCGTCTTAAAAGCGACTGAGTTACATCGGACCACTGTGTGATCTTTTGCTGCTGAAGCCAGGTTTGCAGGCTTGTCAGGTCACGGCGATAACCCGTTAGCGTGTGGGGAGAATAGCGTTTCTCATTTTGTAGAAAACCAATAAAATCTTCCAGCGTGGAATCAGGTTTCACCGTCGGCCCGAAGGCAATGGGTGATCGCTTGGGTCACAAGTTCGCCAAGATAGCCTAAAAAAAGTGTGCCCATTCCTGGGTGAAAGCGTGCTTTTTCCCGACTTCCCATCGCGATAAAGCCAAGTGGCTCCGCATCAATCAACGGCACCAGTACCGCAGAACTTATCTGCCCTTCAAGTTCACCAAAGAGACAACGGACATCTTCATCACTCATACCGCCGCAGCGTGGGCGTCGTGACTCAAACGAATCGGCAAAATGCTCGCTTACTTCATTGCTTGTGGTGTAATGCAAGCTGTTGTCTTTAGAGGTGCGTGGAAACAGGTTCAGCGTGACAAAATCAGCCTTAAAGGCTTGTAACAGTTGTTCGCGCGCCGAAGCGACCACATCATCAAGGCCTTGTGATTCAAGCAGCCCTAGAGCCAAATGATGCAAGCGGGAACTTAATTCCTCATTTTCGCGAGCCACCTTAAGAAGGTCGAGCAGCTTATGTTCGAGCACTTTGTTCTTGTCCCGAAGCACTGCAACCTGGCGTTCCACTAATGAGACCGTACCGCGTTTGCCGTGCGGGAGATTAATCCGTTCCAAGAGCTCTTCGCGGCCGACAAAAAATTCCTTGTGGGACTGCAAATAAGTCTCTACGGCTTCGGCAGAGATCGCGAGAGGCAACTTGGCGGTCGATGATATGGGTGAGCTCATAATTCTATTTTGCCTTCAAAAACAGTGGCTGTCGGACCGGTTAAATAAACCGGCGTTTGCACACCTTGCCAGTTAATAATAAGCGACCCACCCGGAAGGTCAACCTTAACTTCGTCAGATAAATGCCCTTGCAGGCGCCCTGCGACCACCGCAGCACACGCGCCACTACCACAAGCCAGGGTTTCTCCAGCCCCGCGCTCATAGACACGCAAGTGAATGTGTTGTGGCGACTCTATCTGCATAAAACCCACATTGGCACGTTCTGGAAAGCGTTCATGCATCTCCAGTATAGGGCCTAACTCACTGACTGGAGCACTGGCTACATCGATAACATTGAGCACCGCATGGGGATTCCCCATTGAAACTACACCAATATTTAGCGCCACGCCTCCTGCATCTATTGGGTAGGAGAGCGCCTGCTTTTCTACCTGAAAGGGGATTTTCGCAGGCGCAAGCTCAGGCTCCCCCATATTAACCTCCACCCAACCTTGCTCCTTTAAGCGCATTATCATTACGCCATTGGCGGTTTCGACGGGAAATTCTTTCTCAGCAACAAGCCCTTTATCGTAGACGAAACGAGCAAAGCAACGTGCACCATTGCCACATTGAGCGACTTCACTACCATCAGCATTTAGGATACGAAATCGAAAAGCGACATCATCCGAGCGAGGTGGCTCTACGATCAAAATCTGATCACAACCGATTCCAAAGTTACGATCTGCAATTTGGCGGGCCATCTCAGCCGATAAAGAGACGGATTGATTTATGGCATCGATAACGACAAAGTCATTGCCAATACCGTGCATTTTTGTAAAATCGAATTTCATACTTTTTACATTATGGCTGATTTTACGCTGACAGGTGATATTTATCACATCTACTTTGAGGTATAAATAAGGAAGAATCGGCGGAAATTAGGCGTTTCTTCCCGGCTATGGTATGTTCAGTATTACTGATATTTAGGGCTAACCCTGGATAGATATTCAGGGTGACTATCGCTTTACCATAACCATTCTTTAGGAGTTCATTACAATGACTGACGTAGCAGAAGAATTAGACGCACGTGGACTAAATTGCCCACTGCCTATTCTCAAGGCCAAGAAGGCCATTAATAAAATCAATTCCGGTGAGGTTCTAAGAATCATCGCCACAGATCCTGGCTCGGTTAAAGATTTTGAGGCTTTTACCAAGCAAACCGGCCACGATCTAATCGAGACTGGTGAAGAAGGTGGCGAATTTATTTTTCTCATTAAGAAATCGTAGATAACAACACCGCTTAGAGTATAAGAAATCAGGAGGCAGCAACCTCCTGATTTTTTTGACCATACACAATAAAGTGCCGATCGCTGACGACTTCAGCCCTTAGATAGTCGATTCCTGCAATCAAGAGTTGCATCTCAACCTCATCCGTTCGATAGGCTGCCAGTAGCGACTGATAAAAGTCGTGGCGTAGTAGTTCCGGTTCATCCTCTGCATAGATATCAACCAAAGTTTGCGCCTCGGCTTCGCTATCCGGTCGCAGCAAGTCCATAACGAACACATAAGCATCAAGCCCCGAATAGTCATTGATGGTCTGCCATAGAACCAATGGATCATGCAAATGATGCAATAGGCTATTGGAAATAAGGCCGTCATATTCAGCCTGCGGTAATTTGTCCTGAGGAAGTAAGCAACAATGGAACTGAATTTGCGCTTGATCCTTCGCTGGCGTCAAGCGGTGCGCCTCTTCCAGCATAGCTTGCGCGCCATCAATGCCATGGATCAAACAACCCGGATAAGCCCGAGCAAAGCGGCGGCTAATATCACCAGAGCCACAACCAAGGTCTAGTACCTCTCTACCTTTAAAATCAGGAAAACACCGTTGAAACAAAGCGATAAATTCATTGTGAGGTGCTTCAAAATCTGCCGCCGCGTAGGCGCGCGCCTGGAGCGCATCATCCATTAACTCGGGTTCAGCTTTGCGTTGCATCATCTTCTAAGGTGACTTCACCCGCCATTAGTTGTTCTAACGTTTCGCGGGGGCGAACCAGAGTGGCTTTTTCTCCATCAACCATGACTTCGGCGGCACGAGGCCGGGAATTATAGTTTGAACTCATGCTAAACCCATAAGCTCCTGCTGATCGCATGGCCAATAAATCGCCTGAAGAAAGAGACAGCTTCCGATCCTTACCCAAGAAGTCACCCGTTTCGCAAACCGGTCCGACGATATCGTAGGTGTCGCTGATCCCACTCTCATTTTTATCAGCAGGAATAATTTCTTGCCAAGCCTTATAGAGCGCTGGGCGCATATTATCGTTCATCGCTGCATCGACGATGGCAAAATGATGCTCATCATTATGCTTTAGATATTCCACCCTAGTTAGGAGTACACCTGCATTGCCTATGATGGCTCGACCGGGTTCGAGGATAATCTCAAAATCAGTCGCTGCCAGTTTTTTTAACACCGCCTCGGCATAATCTGACGGAAGCGGGGGTTTCTCATTCTCATAGCGAATACCTAAACCGCCACCCAAGTCTAGATGGCGGATTTTAATGCCATCCTCACCGAGTTTTGCAGCGAGGCTGAGCACTCTATCCAGTGCATCTAGGAAGGGACTTAATCGCGTTAACTGCGAACCAATATGGCAATCAATACCAATCGGGTTGATATTCGGTAAGGATTTAGCCGTGCCATAAACGTCCCTAACAAGGTTGATATCGATCCCAAACTTATTCTCTTTCAGGCCGGTGGAGATATAAGGATGTGTCCCGGCATCCACATCAGGATTCACGCGCAAAGAAACAGGCGCTGTTAACTCCATTCGTTGCGCGACCGTATTCAAGCGCTGCAACTCACCCATGGACTCCACGTTAAAGCAATGGATCCCAAGCTCCAACGCCCGCTGCATTTCGTCCTCGCGTTTGCCGACACCCGAAAATACAACCTTGGCAGGATCACCTCCAGCACGGAGTACCCGCTCCATCTCTCCAATTGAAACAATGTCAAAACCGGATCCCAAGAGTGCCATAACATTTAAAACACCTATGTTCGAATTGGCTTTGACGGCGTAACATATCAAATGAGGATGTTTACCCAGGGCAGAATCGAACGCCTTCCAATGTCGCTCGATGGTTGCACGTGAGTACACGTAGCACGGCGTTCCATATTGTGCGGCAATCGAATCCAAGGATATATCTTCAGCGAAAAGCTGGTTACTCTTATAATTAAAATAATCCACTATTTTTTATTTCTCTGCTGCGATTCTTGGTCTTCGTCTGGGAGATATAATGGCCCTTTTTGACCACAAGCTGAGAGGCTCAGAATAATGCTTATCATTACACCTAAAAATAATGGCCGCCAACGCATAAAACCTTCTCCCAAATAACACTGTAAAATGGAGCGCAAAGCTTAACACGCACCCCTGGATGAAACTAAGCAACCACCTGATGCTCTGGCTGGCCTTTTCTAGCCTTCTGCCACTGGTTCTATTGATGGCGGGTCTTAATTATTATAACCAGCAGGTCTTTATCGCCAGCGTCGACAAAGAAATGCAAGCTGAACTCGCTCGCTTGAGTACGACCCTTGAACGGCAAATGAATCTGCAGCGCAACCTGCTTCATTCGCTGGCTGACTCCCCAATGATGAAGGAGTTTGGCGAAGCTTTTAACGAAGTCGTCTCAAAGGGCAGCGTAACCGAAGAATTCACCAAGACGAAAAAGCGCTTGGCTTCATTCTTGACGGACCTACAACCCTTGATTGCTGAAAATGCGGTGATTCGAATTCTCGATCGAGGTGGGAATACGGTTATCAAAGCACGCTTTGGAATTGCCGCTAGGCCCGACTTCGAAGGTCTAACGCCCTACCCCCTCATGGAGGCAGAACCGGACACACAATTGATCCGTAGTCTCAAAAACCTACCCACAGCATCTATTAAATATATGCAATTTCCTGGCTCGGCAGACGACTATCGTCCTCTCAGCACCTTACCTATACTGGATGCGGTGCGCGCACTTGAAGTTAAGCATCAGCGCTTCTTTATCGTCTATAGCAGTGTGGGGCAACGCATGGATCGAATACTCGCACTTGCACCGCGTTTACGCGGATCCAGCCTATCAATCACCGCGCTAGAACAAAACCACGACCCTGAGTTATACACACTTTATAGCGATGGTTTAAAAGTAGCCTTTTCTTCGGCAATACCTCTCAGACCACCTGCTGCTGCTACGCTAAAAGAAAATTGGAGAGGTAAAGCTGAAGGAACATTTGATTCTGATGATAAGCAACAACGTCTTTACTATACGGAGTTCAACCCCTATCCTAACGAGTTCTATAGCTGGATCATTTCATCTACCTTAGATAATGACAGTATTACCTCTCAGTTTCGCTTAATGAAGCTCGGCTTAGCGGGGCTGGCCATTCTGGTATTATTACTCACTCTATTTTTCGCAAAGTTAGCTTCATTGCGGCTTGCCAAACCGATTACCGCGCTGACTCATAATTTGCGAGATTATGCCCTCGAGAAACCTGTCGCACCGGATATTCCCACACTTTCTTCTGAGGTCACCGAACTTCAGCTGGCTTTTCACACCATGACGCAGACGCTTGAACAAGTGAAGGCACAGCGTGCTAAAGCAGAAAAACAGCTCTTGCAATCATCAAAACTGGCATCAATTGGTGAAATGGCGGCAGGCATTGGACACGAACTTAATAATCCGCTGAACAATATTATTTCTTTAGGCAAGTTGATTAAACGTGGGAATGAAGAGCAACTAGAACTTATTAAGGATGTGGACGCTTTGCTGGATGAAACCAGGCGTGCCTCGGTCATCGTCAGCGGAATTCTTAACTTCGCTCGACAAATACCCCCAGATTACCAACACTTCAGTGTCCTACCTTGGCTGCAGACCTGCTTAAATCGAGTACAGAGAATAGCAGATGAAAAACGAATAAAAATCAATTTGAAATGTCCTACTTCCTTATCTCTGGAGGCCGATCCCTTTCAATTGGAGCAGGTAGTTGTCAATATTCTGCGAAATGCGTTCCAAGCCAGCGATCTAAATAACGCCGTGGAGATCGTTGCAGATCAGGAAGGGGATGAGTTCTGCTTGAGAATTATTGATCAGGGTGCAGGCCTGGATCTCAGCTCCGAGGAGCACCTTTTTGAACCGTTTTACACAACCAAAAAGGTGGGTGAAGGCAGTGGGCTCGGACTTTCTATCAGCCTTGGCATCGTTGAAACACATGCAGGAACACTCACTCTGCGTAATAATGAAACGGGAGGTTGTACGGCTGAAATCCGCCTGCCGCTTCGCTCAATTCCTCAACTGGAAGCAACGTGACTCCGCTAAAAAAGATCTTTTTTGTTGATGATGACCCTAAAGCTGGTGAATTATTTTGTCGATTTACGGATGACAGCCTTTATTCAGTTAAGACCTTTCAGGATCCGCAAGCTGCTCTTCAGGCATTCAAAGAAAAGCCTTGTGACCTGATGATAACGGACATGAAAATGCCCGAGATGACCGGCATTGAGCTCCTAAATGCTGTCAAATCGATCAACTCTGACATACCCGTGATCATCATCACGGGCTATTCCAATGTGGACAATGCCATTCAAGCGCTAAGGCTGGGAGCCGCCGACTTTATTAAAAAGCCATACGACATAGAGGAATTGCTCAGACAAATAGAGCTCATCCTCGATAACCGAGCACTGGTACGCGAGAATATCCGCCTCCAGCAAGCGCTCTCTGAACAACACTCGCCTCCAACATTACTAGGAGAGAGCCCCCAAATGCAGCAACTCAGGGAGATGATCCGCAAACTTGCAGAAATCCGCTGTAACGTAATCATCAATGGAGAGTCCGGCACCGGCAAGGAATTGGCCGCTATGGATCTACACCAATTGAGTCCCTACGCGGATAAACCTTTCGTCGTTATTGATTGTGGCGCGTTGACCGACACCTTGCTGGAAAGCGAACTCTTTGGCCATGAAAAAGGCGCCTTTACTGGAGCAGATAAACGACGTATCGGTCGTCTCGAAAGCGCCCGCGGTGGTTCAGTATTTCTTGATGAAATTGGAAATATCTCGGATGCGATGCAAATCAAGCTGCTGCGAGTCGTCCAGGAGCAACAGATTGTACGCGTTGGCGGCGCCCACCCCATCGACATTGACGCACGTTTTATTGTCGCATCCAACCGTAATCTCGAAGAAATGATTGAAAAAGGTGAGTTCAGACATGATCTCTACCATCGCCTTAACGTGGTACAAATCCAGCTACCGCCACTGCGTGATCGTCGCGATGACATACCCATACTTATCCAGCACTTTATTCAATTGTTTAATAAACGCTATAACCGTCAAGTGGACTCCTTCACAGCCGAATCTCTGCGTTCACTATTGGATTACCAATGGCCAGGGAATGTTCGAGAGCTGCGTAACCTTGTTGAACGCCATGTGGCGCTGGCAGAAGGCCCAAAGCTTGAATTAATGTCTGAATTTCCTTCGATTTCCATATCCTCTCCTCGCCTGCTAGACGATGATTCACCCGACCTTAAAACATTAGAACGCCGGTATATCCTTAAAATTCTAGAGCAGAGCAGAAATAACCGAGATCTAACAGCGACTATCCTTGGTATCAATAAATCAACCCTTTGGCGCAAGCTTCAGAACTATCATAGGGATGAAAGCTGACCTTCCATTTCGGCTAAACAACCCTTTGTTCGATCGCAACGAATTGCCATCGACAGTTTTTAGTGTGAATTTAGTCCATTTATCGGCAAACTAAGAGGGTTCACCCAAAGAGAATGAGAACTGGTTCAACATCAGGACACAACTCACCTCTTAGAATGTAGCGACACCAAGAAACAACCGAATAGTGGTTTAACTCATGGCAAACCAAAGTCCAAGGAAAAAATATCTTTCGATTATAAGCAGTTTGGCTATGTTGGCCTTCTTATGGATACCTTCAATAACTTCCGCGGCGACGGTTGCCTACTCCACCGATTTTTCAAAAACTGTTAATCTGGTCGTCCAGGAAAATAACACCTCCATCAAATTGGAGCCTCTTAAATTGGACGGGCGTGGACTCCCGTATGGGCAAGGAGTCGAGGCGGAAATTCCTGCTGTTTTTACGCGAAGCAATTCTCCCCATGCCTCCTATACCGAAGATGGGCGCTTTCCGACGGGTTTATGGCTATTGGGTTCGGCCCTAATTGCAATGGTGGGTTATAAGCGGATCCGTAATCCCAACGACTAAAAGGCCATTTTCAGAAAAAAACCGCTACCGGCCAAGCAGGCAGCGTAAACGATTAAAGTGTCTTAGGCGCTAAAACAAGACCAAAAAGGTGCCCTAAAGTGTACTCAAATTAGAATTTAGCAATAAATTGTCACGGCGTTTCCATACGCCGATAAGCGGCTTGTTTCAGGCTTTACAGGGTTACAATCCCCCCCCCTAACACCCTATTTATCCCCAAAGTTTTTACCGCTTTGTGAGGCCCGTTACTTGCAAAAATCAAATGACCCTTTAATATAATTATATTAAAAAGAACTTATGTTCGTACTATAACCCCCCCTATATTTCCTAGCATCTCTGGGAGCTGGAGGAATTGCGGTCACATTCTTTATGTATCCAATGTTTATGATCCAACATTCCGATACTCCACTTGTAACTTTCAAACATCTCTACCCGATATTGACAGGAGACAATCTTGTGGTCGGCGGATTACTCGTATTGGATTTAGTAGCGATTCTCTTCTTTAGCTTTTTGCACTTTCGATTGCTGCTTTGGAACTTTTCTGAGTTGAAGTGTTTTAGAAAACCTGCTAGCTGTACAGAACTAAAAAAATCGAACGCCGAAGTTTCATTAATGGTGATTCCTCTAACCCTAGCTATGAGTATTAATGTGGCCTTTATCCTTAGGGCGTTATTCTTCCCTGGTTTATGGCAGTTTGTTGAGTATCTCTTTCCGTTGGCTTTACTGGGATTTTTCGCTGTGGGTATCCAGGCGCTGAGAATTTTAGGTACTTATTTTACACGATTGTTTACCGCGGGAGATTTTGATTCCAATATTAACGTTGTTTGGCATAACCATAATCCGCTTAACAATGGGCCTACATCATGGCTTTGAAGCCCATCTTTCTAAACCAAGTTTATTTGTATTAACGTCAGTAATTCTCTCACTGCAAATTATGATTGGATTGATAGGCTATAAAGTGATGGAGCAGGTAGGCTATATCAGCGGCTCGAAAGGAGATGCCGGTACTTTCGCGTTAATCTGCCCCGGCGTTGCACTATTCGTTTTTGGAACTTTTTTCCTAACTTTTGGCTTGGTAAAAAATGGGCTAGTCGAACATCTTTCGCCTGCCTATTTCATTATTTTAGCGCCTTTTATTCTAGTGCAGATTAAGACTATCCAAATATTTTTCCAGTTAAGCTGCAGAATAATCTCTTTAGGGCCCTACAACGTAAGAATTGCGCAACAAAACTAAAGGAAGGCTTAAATAGTTTTTCTAATATTGTTTGTGAGTTAAGATGACCAGAAACCTACAAAGTAAAATCAAACTCCGCCACCACCGGCGCATGGTCAGAAGGACGTTCTAGTTTACGAGGTTCTTTATCAACAATGCTGCTTTGGCAGTTATCTGCCAAAGCATTGCTTGCTAAAATCAAATCGATTCTCAATCCCCGGTTCCGTCGAAAGGCAACTTGCCGATAGTCCCACCATGAAAAAACTTTTTCTTCTTGATCAAAAAGTCGGAAACTATCTTTAAAACCTAGCTGTATAATTTTTTGTAACGCCTCTCGTTCTGGGTCTGAACAAAAAATACGATCATGCCAAACTTCAGGATCATAGCTATCTGCATCTGCTGGGATAATATTAAAATCACCCAGCACTATATAATTAGCATTGTTTATAAGATCTTCCCGAATGAACTCCGTGACTTTCGATAGCCACTCGATTTTGTATTTATACTTCTCGGACTCTAGTTCCTGACCATTTACAACATACAAATCGAGAATTCGTAGTTTCCCAATATTAGCGCCAAGAATGCGCCTTTGTGGATCATTCAAACCGGGTACATCAGTGATTATATTTTCAGCGGGATGCTTACTAATTATTGCCATACCATTGTAGGTTTTCTGTCCCGAAAACATGACGTGGTAACCCGCTCCTTCTATTTCTTCGATAGGAAAATTTTCATCTCGCAACTTAGTTTCTTGAAGGGCAAGAACATCCGGTTGGTGTGCTTCAAGCCAGTCAAGTACGTGGGGCAATCTGACTTTTAGGGAATTAACGTTCCAACTTGCGATCTTCATGCTGCCATTCCACAATGCCGCAGTAAAGCATCAATTTTAGGTTCTCGACCACGAAACGCTTTGAAGGAATCCATTGCATCGCGGGACCCACCCACCTCTATGATAGTGTGCAAAAAGTCTTCTCCTACCTGCCTGTTAAACAGCCCTTCTTCTTCAAAACGTGCATAGGCATCGGCAGACAACACCTCTGCCCATTTATAACTGTAATACCCAGCCGCATATCCTCCACCAAAGATATGAGAAAACCCATGTTGAAACCGATTAAAGTCGGGAGGGATAATTACCGCTACTTCATTTCGAACCTCATTAAGAATTTCTTGAATACGAGCTCCATCTTTTGCTTGGTACTCGTGATGGATACGAAGATCAAACAAGGAAAACTCTAATTGCCTGACCATTTGCATTGCAGTCTGGAAATTTTTACTACCCATTAATTTTTGGTAAAGCGACTCTGGTAATTTTTTGTGTGTTTCATGGTGTTCAGCAAACATATCAAGTGCCTCTCGTTCCCAACACCAGTTTTCCATAAACTGACTCGGTAATTCGACCGCATCCCACTCTACCCCGCTAATCCCTGAAACAGAAGGACGGCCAATACGCGTGAGCATATGATGAAGTCCATGGCCGAATTCATGAAATAAGGTAATAACTTCGTTATGCGTAAACAGCGCAGGATTGTCACCCACGGGTGGCGTAGAATTACACGTCATATAGGCTACAGGAATTTGAACCCCCTCCCCTGTTTGCATACGCGCAATACATTCATCCATCCAAGCTCCTCCACGCTTTTTTGGGCGGGCGTAAAGGTCAAAATAAAATTGCGCCTTAAGTTCACCATTTGGCTCAAATATCTCGTAAAACCGTACATCTGGGTGCCAGGTATCTACACCTTCTTTCTCTTTTATAGTAATTCCGTAAAGCCGCTGAACAAGTTTAAATAATCCTGCAACAACTTTATTCACGGGGAAGTAAGGTTTAAGGTCCTCCTGGGAGAGATCAAAATAGGTACCCTTCATTTTTTCGCTAATATATGGGATATCCCAGGCATATACTTCATCAAGACCTAAGACGCCTTTTGCAAAACGAGAGACTTCCTGCATTTCCTCTAAGGCCTGGGGACGACTTTTACCTGCAAGATCTATAAGAAACTCCATAACCTGGAGCGGGGTTTCTGCCATCTTAGTGGCCAAAGAACGCTCAACATAATTATTAAATCCCAATAACTGCGCGACCTCATGACGCAAGGCAAGCATCTCTTCTATTATTGATGAATTGTCCCAATCTGGATTATCACCTTGATCGGAGGCGCGTGTCGTATATGCTTTGTATATCTCTTCACGTAGACTTCGATCGTCAGCATAAGTAATTACAGCATTATAAGAAGGGAATTCCAGAGTAAGAATCCAACCCTCTTTTTCCCTTTGTTCAGCCGTTTGGCTAGCCATTTCTAACGCAGAGTTAGGTAGACCTTCCAAATCAGTTTTCTTTAAGCATTGTTTTTCCCAAGCCTGAGTCGCATCGAGGACGTTCTCCTCAAATTTCGCTGACAATTCTGTGAGGCGTTGAGCGATTTCTTTATAGCGCTGCTTTTTTTCATCCGTGAGGTCCACACCGCTAAGATGGAAATCACGTAAGGCATTCTGAATAGTTCTTTTCTGCGCGCTATCTAGCATTGAATATTGATTGCTTTCTGCGATCGCTTTATAGGCCTTATAGAGTTGCTTGTTTTGACCCATCTCTGTCCCGTATTCCGATAGCTTGGGTAAGCATAGATTGTAAGCTTCTCGAAGTTCTTCAGAGTTGACTACCGAATTCATATGCCTGACGGGAGACCATATTTTATTTAACCGATCTTCCATTTCCTCTAATGGCTGGATAAGGTTATCCCAATCAGGCTGTGTTGAGTTTTTTAGCAATGACTCCAATCCGGTTCGGTTATCTGTAATTATCTTATCGATTGCAGGTTCCACATGCTCGGCCTTAATTTTAGAAAACGCCGGCAAGGTTGATATTGCTAGTAAAGGATTATTCATGCGTTGAACCTTATCATGCGTGGATACGAAGCCAAAGAGCACTTATAGACACCGTGGCAAAAACAATAAATAGTGTTGCGGCAGTATAAGCCTGAAATTTGTAATATCGAACCGTTGAATTCTCTGGATGAGTAGAAGTGATATAAAACAATACTTTACTTTATAGGTTTTCGTATGATTTTTTGGGCATTCCGAGCCCCACTCCGCTCTGGTTTTACGGGCCACCATTCGAGGCAGCTGGCCAGTTGCTTCCCATTCCGCACTCTCCAACCGGCTATCTTCATTTTCTTCAAAATCTTTCATCCTTAACTAGGTCACTCTTCCAACTACGCAATACTGCTGAGATATCTTGGTTGAGCACTTGTACGCTCGGTATACACTTATTATAGAAAGTCAATCAGAGCATGAAGTCCATCATCTCTGTGAACCGTCACTCCGGATATTCCATTTAGGTGAAGAAAATGACCGAACCAATTGTACATTCAACCAAACGTTCAGCTTCCGGTCGCTGAGTATAGCCAAATGGCTTAAAAAATAGTCCAATAAAAACATAGTGATGCCGTATAATACACCTAGTAACATCGCAAACATATACCGCTACTTGAACCAAAGGGTAACCTTTGAGTTCATGAACAAGAAGCTTACTCTTATTTATGGACAATCAATCGGCTAGCCCACTTCAACAAGTTGGTTGGCTATAGACGTATTCCACTATTGGAGAATACAGGAGCTATTTTTGGTCTAAACTCCAGAGGGACAAGAATACTCTTCGGCAATAACACCAATCCGTCTTAACGTTTTCTAGGTCGATGAAAATGAAGTCAGTTGGTTTGTAAACTGAGAAGAATGATCAATATAACGCGAACATTAGAATATACGTTTATTCGGAAACAAAAAACTAAAGGGAAACAATTAAACAGCAGGTACAAAAAAATGAGATCAACCACTTTGTAGCTATAGGTCATAGTGGTTGAATATTAATATTCAGTGGTTTTAATGAGGAGGCTTTAAATGTTCAAATCGATTTTATTAAAAGTGTTTGGGGTGACAACGGTTATCTTACTGACGGCGGCGTGTCTTCCTGAAGGAGTTGTTAAACAAGGTGCGGCCCCAGGACCTGTTACAGGTTCAGCCAGTGGTAATACGAGTGCCGGGGCTGCGGGTAACCTAGAGAGGTGTTCTGAGACACTTGGAACACTGGCAGTCGATGATGGTAGAGATAAAACGTGGTGGAATTATTTCTATAGTAAGACTCAGATAACAACGATTGAACCCATGATCCGCTTACTGGTTCAACAGTCTAACTGCTTTGCTATTACGTCCATCGGTAACCAACGGCTCGATAGTCGAATGTCTGCAATTACTGATAAGCAGCGCAGTGGAGAATTTCGAGCGGGATCGAATCAGCAAAAAGGCCAAAGGGTTGCTGCGGATTACTACATGGAACCCGCAATATTGTTTGCCAATTCCAAAACAGGCGAGATGCTTGGTGCTGTCGGAGGCCTTTTTGGGAATAATAAGCTGGGTGGTGCGCTGGGAGGGTTAAAGCGTAGTAGTTCTTCAGTAACGCTATCTTTATTTGACATCCGCTCTGGGATACAAATCAGTGCTTCTGAAGGCAGTTCTTCCAGTACGAATTTTGGCGCGGCGCTAAGTATCTTTGGAGGAAGAGGTGGTGGTGCGGGGCTTGGGGGGTACACCAAAACTCCAGAAGGCAAAGCTACCTTAGCGGCATTTGTTGATTCGTACAACAAAATGGTTGTTTCCTTAAAGAACTATAAGGCTCAGGAGGTAAAAGGTGGCCTGGGTACTGGTGGCAGGCTAGGCGTAGGTAACTAGTTATGTTGCGCTCCTTTTCTGGTAGAAAAGTCCTTGTCCTGGTGGCGGGCCTGGTGCCCGCCGTCAGCCTTTTTGGCGGGTGCGCCAGCACTCCAGAATCTAAAACTTATCGCGTTTGCGATAATTCTGGATGCCGAGATGTTGGCCCGCATTCAGCGCAGGTTTTTTCTGAATATCAAACTAATCCTGAAAGCACGGTAGACCCCGATGTCTGGCAAGGAGAGTCTATCCAGGAGTTGCAAACAGCGGCAGATTCGGGCGATATGAAAGCGGACTATAAACTTGGCCAAGCTTACTCGGCCGGTGTTGGTGGTGCGAGTAAATCCAGCCAGAAAGCGGCTGACCACTATCAAAAAGCCGCTTCGGCCGGACATCCTTGGGCGCAATATCGGCTTTCGGAGATATATCATTCCGGAAATGGTGTGGACAAAGACCTTTCAAAGTCCTTAGAATTCGCAATTGCTGCGGCAAAAAATAACGTTGCAGCAGCCGCTTATAACGTTGCCATGATGTACTCGACAGGAGAGGGTGCGCCGCAGAATCAGAATGAGGCTGCAAAATGGCTGGAAAAGGCATCGTCGGCTGGTTTACCTGATGCACAATTTGCGCTTGGTATGATGACGCTCAGGGGCACCGGTGTCGAACGGCAACTTTATCGTGGTCTCACCCTATTAAGAAAAGCGGCCTCAGGCGGGAATGTCAACGCTCAAACAGCGGTCGGAAGAATTTATCTAACTGGGCTGGATACGATGGGGCAGGATCTCAAGGAGGCACGTACCTGGATAGACAGTGCTGCTCAGCAGGGTGATAAAGAAGCTAAAGAATTGATACCGAAACTTGAAGAAGCGGAAAAGAAAGAAGTAGCCTTTCAAAATCGGCTGGCTTGGTATCGGGATCGTACCCGTTATTACCTCTATTCGGCAACCTACTGGTATCGGCTTCAGCCTCCACTTGGAGGTTTTTAGTAAGGCAACTCGCAATAAATAACCCACCCGTATTACTGGTCTTTTTGCTTGTCTTCGGTGTTGCTAGTTCGGTTACATAGCTCGCTATGCGTCCTGCATTGCGCCTTGAAGACAAACAAAAATCCTGCGCAATATGGGTAGTTTATTTATTGCGCGTTGCCTAAGTACTCAGCTAAACGTTAAAAAAGCCGGCTCGGCGTTCAAAAACGATCATTTTACGAAAACATAAGTGCCTGCAAGCTGTTACTAAACACTTGTAAAAAACATTTTTTCCTTAATCTTACATATTTCAGCACTGATCTGAGCAGTTAACCCCGTATTCTGACTGCTCCCTAAGTAAATACGCTTTTTACAATTAAACTGCGTACAACATATACAGTGATGCTCAACCACTATGGACTGAAAGTCCATAGTTTTTACTAGCGGTCTGTGAAATAAAGCACTTCGTCAAATTTGGTTTGATAAATCTGAGCAAAATAACGCTGTCAGGTTAAGACCAGCGACATCATCGTAGTTCTATGCTAAACAACGAGAACACGCCGCTGGACGTGTTCGGTTTAGGCGCTGAGCAATAAGTCAAAATACAACGTTGTAACTCACTATACATCGAGATTAGTAACCGACAAGGCATTAGATTCAATAAAATCTCTCCTAGGTTCCACTTGATCTCCCATGAGTGTAGTAAATACCTCATCAGCGGCAATGGCATCTTCTATTCTCACCTGTAACATCCTTCGAGTCTCGGGGTTCATGGTTGTATCCCATAGCTGCTCAGGATTCATCTCGCCGAGACCTTTGTATCGTTGAATCGAAAGCCCTCGGCGTGATTCCTTATCCAACCACTTCATTACCTCATCAAATCGGTTAACTTCTTGTGTCTTTTCGCCTCGCTGAATATAGGCACCCTCTTCCAACAGGCCATCGAGCTGTTGGGACAATTCTCGCAGATATTTGAATTCACCACTGCTAAAGAAATCCTCCTTAAATTGACTCTGATGGTTGGAGCCATGGATCCATCGATCCATAATAATTTGAAGACTACCTTCTTCAGAAGAAGAAACCTCGAAACTAAATCGTACTCCCTCGGAAGCATTAACCTTCAACGCAGCCATTATTTTTTCAAACCATTCTCTCAATTGATTCTCATCCGCAACTCCATTCTCATCAGGTGCAGGGATATAAATCATATGCGTTAAAACATCCTCGGGATATCGCTTTGATAAGCGACTAATACTCGCCATAACCAACTGGTAGCGTTTCGCTAAGTCTTCCAGTGCCTCATCGCTAATAGCTGGGCCCGTAGGGTTAATTTTTAATTTTGCACCCTCGAGGGCAATTGCTAGCAATCGAGCATTCAATTCGGCGTCATCCTTAACATACTGTTCTTGCTTACCTTTTTTAACTTTATAAAGTGGAGGTTGGGCAATATATATATGACCTCGCTCAACCAATTCAAACATTTGACGGTAAAAAAAAGTAAGCAATAATGTACGAATATGAGAACCGTCAACGTCAGCATCCGTCATTATTATAATGCGGTGATAACGCAATTTATCGGGATTATATTCTTCCTTCCCAATTCCGCAACCAAGGGCAGTAATCAATGTCCCGACTTCTGCTGAAGACAACATCTTATCAAAACGAGCCTTCTCCACATTTAAAATTTTACCCTTTAGCGGCAATATAGCTTGGGTACGCCGATCCCGACCCTGTTTAGCTGAACCACCGGCAGAGTCACCCTCCACCAAATAAATTTCAGAAAGTGCTGGATCCTTTTCTTGGCAATCAGCAAGTTTACCCGGTAGACCGGCAATATCAAGTGCGCCCTTTCTCCGGGTCATTTCCCGGGCTTTACGTGCTGCATCTCTAGCGCGTGCTGCTTCTATTATTTTGCCGGTAATGGCTCGTGCATCTCCAGGGCTTTCTAATAGAAAATCCTGTAGTTTTTCGCTGAGCGTCGACTCAACAATACCTTTAATTTCTGAAGAAACCAGCTTATCTTTTGTTTGCGAAGAAAATTTCGGGTCTGGAATCTTAACCGAAACGACAGAGGTCAACCCCTCTCTTGCATCATCTCCAGTTGTAGCCACCTTGTTCTTTTTTAGAACACCCTCTTTTTCCATATACTGATTAAGCGTACGCGTCAGGCCAGCCCTAAAACCTGCTAAATGAGTACCACCGTCGCGCTGGGGAATATTGTTCGTATAACAGAATATATTTTCTTGATAAGAATCATTCCATTGCATCGCGACTTCAACAAGAACACCGTCTTTTTCGGCCTGGAAATCGACTACTCTTTCATGTAAAGGGGTTTTATTTCTATTGAGATGCTCTACAAAGGATTTAATACCTCCTTGATATTCAAAGATAGTTTCTTCCTCGGTCCGTTCATCTCTTAAGACAATGCGTACACCTGAGTTAAGAAACGACAATTCTCTCAATCGCTTGGCCAAAATATCATAGTGAAATTCAGTATCCCCTCCGAATACATCTGTACTGGGCTTGAAACGTACCTTGGTTCCTGACCGTTCAGTATCACCTGTAGGGCTTATTGGAGACTCTGGCTCTCCGATATGATAAGTCTGTTTATATGTTTTTCCATTCCTATAAATCGTGAGCTTTAGATACTCTGAGAGCGCATTTACAACCGATACACCTACACCATGTAAACCTCCAGAAACCTTGTATGAGTTATCATCAAACTTACCTCCAGCATGCAATACCGTCATTATAACTTCTGCTGCCGATATGCCCTCTTCTTCGTGAATATCAACGGGGATCCCGCGTCCATCATCACTCACGGAAACCGATTGGTCAGAATGAATAATTACTCTGATTTCAGAGCAGTGTCCGGCCAAAGCTTCATCGATGGAATTATCAACCACCTCAAACACCATATGGTGAAGACCAGTGCCGTCATCGGTATCTCCAATGTACATGCCCGGGCGCTTCCGTACAGCCTCCAGTCCTTTTAATACCTTTATATTGGAGGAATCATAAGTCGGTTTATCTTCTGCCATTCAATTTCCTTTTTATATGTTTCACGTGAAACATTAATGAAGAAAGTATTATACCACCTCTTCTATCACACCATGTTCCACGTGAAACATTTTATATGAGACATTTATATGTCTTAGTTGGCTTATCGGATTGATTGAAGTTATAAAGCATTGAAGCCCCAGATTCCTAACAACGTTAATCACGTTATAAAAGGATTCTTCATCGAGTTCTGCTGAAAGATCATCCAGCAATAGCACGCAGGAATTCTTATTGGCTTTAACGAAAAGTGAACATTGTGCGAGTTTTAGAAGTACGGTTACTAACTTTAGCTGACCTCGTGATGCGTATTGAGAAACTGAATGAGTATTTAACTTCACGAGTAAATCCGCCCTATGAGGCCCTGAATGGGTATATCCTGATTTAATATCTCTCTCTAAAGACGAATTGAGTGCTTCATTCAGGGTAATACCATCTGACCAACCTGACTTAACGGTAATACCTATTTCATGGTTATGTTTGAATTTTGCCATTAGATCAGGCAGTTCAGACGAAAG
>FXBE01000028.1_pt1 | contig 19547 bp, 12 predicted proteins | sample 5335311 | NCBI WGS metagenome assembly FXBE01 (sample SAMEA103928390, study PRJEB20085) | sediment metagenome | biome: marine biome; feature: hydrothermal vent; material: sediment | place: Atlantic Ocean | collected 2013-08-06T02:46:56 | depth 0.05 m | reverse complement strand
CTCGAGGACATAGCAAAAAACTCGAGACCGCCGAAGAATCGATGCGCTATGCCCTTGCGAGACTTAAGTTTACCCCTCGCATCGCCTTGGCAATGGTTGCAACCTTACATAAAGCTGTAGGACGGCTGCGTCACTTAGAGCGCGAAATTATGCGGACTTGCACGATTCGTTGCAAAATGCCGCGTCGGGATTTCATTAAGACCTTTCCCGAAAACGAAACCAAGCTCGACTGGCTCAATCAGTATATTAACTCTGATCACGCGTATGCCGAGGCGCTGAAAGAACATTCAGAAACCGTTATTGACCTACAAAAATTGCTGCAAAAAGTCGAGACTGATACAACGTTAAGCATCAGCCTTATTAAGAGCATCAACCGCACCATGTCCATTGGCGAAGCTAAGGCGCGCCGCGCAAAAAAGGAAATGGTTGAAGCGAATCTTCGTTTGGTTATCTCCATCGCCAAAAAATACACCAACCGCGGCCTGCAGTTTTTGGATCTCATACAGGAAGGCAATATCGGCCTAATGAAGGCTGTGGATAAATTCGAATATCGTCGTGGCTACAAATTTTCCACCTATGCAACTTGGTGGATCCGTCAGGCTATAACGCGCTCCATCGCCGACCAAGCCCGTACCATTCGTATCCCAGTGCACATGATTGAGACCATTAATAAACTCAACCGTATTTCACGCCAGATGGTCCAGGAAATGGGCCGCGACCCACTACCCGAAGAACTCGCAATACGCATGGAAATGCCCGAAGATAAAATCCGCAAAGTTCTAAAGATCGCCAAAGAACCGATCTCGATGGAAACTCCCATTGGTGATGACGAGGATTCACACCTCGGCGATTTTATTGAAGACGCGAAAGCCACTTCGCCAGTCGATTCAGCCACTACCGTCAGCCTTGGCGAAGCCACTCGAGGCGTTCTCGGTTCATTAACGCCACGCGAAGCCAAGGTGTTGCGGATGCGCTTTGGCATCGATATGAACACCGACCACACGCTGGAGGAAGTCGGCAAACAATTCGATGTAACCCGAGAACGAATACGTCAAATTGAGGCTAAAGCCTTGCGCAAACTTCGCCATCCTTCACGTTCGGATATGCTGCGCAGCTTTCTCGACCTCGAGAAATAAACATCAGGAATGAGGATTTAATAACTTCCGGAACTATAACTCAGAAATTATGCTCCCAGTTAAACGATCTCAAGAGGAATATAGTTGTTCTACACGACGATTGAGACCGTTTAACTGGGAGCATAAGCGCTCGTTAGAATCCGGAAGTTATTGAATTCTCGTTCCTTAGAATAATCACCGTTTCTATTTGTCTTAAACGGGCCCTTAGCTCAGCTGGTTAGAGCAATCGACTCATAATCGATCGGTCGTAGGTTCAAGTCCTACAGGGCCCACCATTTTTTAAATGCTCCAAAACCTCGGGCTCAGTTCAAATTTACATACCGAGGATAGCCCTGCGCTACTCGTCAGCAACCTATTCCTTTCTATGACTATACCGTTGCTTCGCTACCAACGATTCAATGCTCATAGTTTTAAAATCCACCCCATTTTTCTTACTATCCATGGAAGAAAATACATAATAGCGCTGACTTCTTTAGACATACCCTCAAACTATCAATGCCTTATAGGTTCTCTTTCTCACTAAGGTTCTAGTTGGCGCGCTTCCTGCATAACTATCATCAAACTTTCAAATATCAATAAGCTCAATAGAAACTCAGTAACTATTCAGCGAGTAGTAAAAATCAAGGGTAACTGTTCAGATCACCCCTGAAATACGTCAAATCAAGGCAAAAAATGTGAGTTTACACGTGTAAATGACCATTTTTGAACGCAGAGTTGGTGTATTTCAGGAGTTAGCTGAATAGTTACGAAACTCACAAATTTAAAAAGCACGTCTCGTCATGAATAACACCTTGGCATGATGAGCGCCTTGGGCTCAGGATGTCCAATAATTGAAAAAAGCATAGAGTCTTCAGGTTTCCAAATAGAATCTGCATTGCTCTATACTTACCAAAAAAAGTAACTACACAGATTGCCCAAGCAAGGAGTCAGATCATGATGATGGTATTTAATAACCCTACATTGCTTAACCGCTCAAACGCTCCTCAAATCAATTGGCGAGCACTACTCATCTGCAGTTTATGGCTTTACTCCTGGAACTTGTGTGCCGCAGATAACACTGGCGACGAAGGTAAAGGGATTGCAGATGTCCTGAATCAGGCAAAACAAGCCCTCGCCCAAGATCGCTTAACAACACCTGCAGAAGACAATGCAGTTAAATATGTCGAGCAAGCTTTGGCCATCGTTCCTGAAAATCCCGAAGCAATGAAGCTGTTAGAACAAATCACTGATAGATATGATGAACTGGTGGCAACACGCCTTAAACACGGCGAACAGACTCGACGAAAAAGCTTAGCTCAGGCCAAAATCCTCCATGACCGCGCACGGAATATTATTAATCAGCACAATATATCTAGCTCTGCATTGGTCTCAATGAAATATAAAATTGCGAACTATAACGCAGTAAATGACCTCGAGCAGAATGAAAAGACTTCTAATACAGGGGTCGAAAACCTGCTAAATCAGCATATTGCCCTGAGTGAATCCGCCTTAGAGCATAATAAAAATAAAGACGCTCAATGGCACGCTCAACAGGCCGACACTATTGCTAATCGATATGAACTTTCCGACGAAAAACTGAGATTGCTTAAGGATCGAATCCTCTCTGTTACTGCGACCGACAAAAAGAAAGATACAAAAAGCATTAAAGAATTAGTCGCCTCTCACATCAGGTTAGGCAAACACGCACTCAATGAAGGTGATACGGATAAAGCTCAAATTCATCAATCAATGGCAGAAGAAATTGCCCTGCAATATGGAATAAGGGCTCCCTCGGTTCAGGTCACAAAGCAGAGCGTTTGGAATAAGCCGGATACTTGGTTAAAAATATTTGGGACTTTTTAGCCTTTATTAATCGTTACATTAAGTATCTGCATGTTTAACGAATTTAATAACAAACATGCTTTCACCACAAGGGAACGAAGTAAGATTTTTTAGCTAAAAGCTTTTCCCTTCGTGCCCTTGTGGTGAAATTAGAGTTTCCGTTTGTATTTTAGAGTAACACGGACAAAAGCTGCGATCATTAACGACAACAACCCAAACGTGCCCCCACCTGACCCACTCGACTCATCGCTTCCGCTATTGGCATCGCTAGCATCGCCCTCCACGAGAACACTCCCTGCTAACCAATCTTGACCTGCCTGCAGCGATTCCCGCGCAGCCCTTTGACTTACAGCGCCACCCGCAGGGCACTCAAAAAATGAAAATTCTCCAAATTTCAGCTTCAAGCATACATCCAGAACATGATCGGCCTCGGTAATAATATGCAGTTGACTACCGCGCTCATCGCAGCTAAATACCTGCTTATGGCCTTGCGAGGTATCAGTAAAAACCTCTCCCACCGGATTACTTTGTGAGCTCGTCGAATAAGCATTACAAAGCCTTTCAGCCTGTCGCACGGGGACAAGCCCATCACTTGCACCATGAATAATAAAGAGCGGCGCATGACGCGTTGGATTTTGCTCTACAATTGCGGGAAAGTTGTTATCGGTTACAATCGTCTTATTCAGGTCAATCGTTTCTAATGGCTCTCCGACAAAGCCCTCTAATGCACTTAAGCCCAAGGTCTTTCCAGGCATCCCAGCGGTACGCCACTGGTTAATAAAATCAGCAAAATCTGTGGGAGGATAGAGAAGAAGACCTCGCTCAATATCGTCTGCTCGATGCGTTACTAACCAGCCTGCCAGGTGCGCTCCAGCAGATTGACCCGTGACAAATACGCGTCCAGGTATTGCTCCATAGGCGCCGCCCTCGCTCAATACCCAATTAAGAGCATCATTAGCATCCTCAACAATATCTTCGCCACCCACACCATTGCATTCAACGTTGCCATCCTTTGATCCCGTTAAACGGTAAAAAGGCGCAAACACGACAAAGCCCTGTTCTGTATAATGCGAGACTTGTGCCTCGGCTCCAAGAAAACCACTCTGGCGCAACTTCCAACTCCCTCCATGTAGCATGATGAGTGGTTTGAGGTTTTCATCACCAACAGATTTCTTATAGATCCGCATTTCTAGTTGGCATTGCCCATTAGCACTAGCGACATCTTTGTACATCGCTTGCGTCATAAATGGCTGGTGATTATCTTTTACCGAATCCACCGAAATATCCAAACGGGCGCCCTGAGAAAGGGTCCAAGTCTCCGCTTGCCCCGTAAGATAAGCGCCATTGCCAAAACGCTGTGGGTCCAGAAACTCTTCACGGCAGTACTGATCAAAAGCACTTGATTCAAAGCGAATCGCACGACTACAGGCCACGTCCGAAAAATATCCATCAGGAGATGCCAGTGATCCAGGAGATACTTGTTCGCATTGATTATTTTGCAAGGAATACAACGGGCCACCGGGCGGCAAATCCAGTAACAAAAACTTACTTGCTTCGCAAACGGCCGCATTGCTCAGTAAGTCCGTCAAAGGGGACTCTTGATCCGCATAGATAACGCCAGGAGCTACTAGTACAAGTATGAGTATGAGAAAAATAATGGAAGGCATTGAATTATCGCATATTTGTTTTGTTAGCGATAAGTGTAACAGAACACCCTCCAACAGCCTGCATTTGGAAGGCAACTAGGATACCATTGACACTCGTTCTAGATTTCGTTCTTCCACATGCGTATCCCCCGCCGAATACTTATATTACTGATCTTTGCTTGTGCACAAGCAAACGCAAGCGCTCCGATAAAAGTATTCGTCAGCACCCTTCCACAGCAGTATTTTTTCGAACAAATTGGCGCAGATAAGATCAAGGTGTCCGTCATGGTTGGGCCAGGACAAAGCCCCACAACTTTTGACCCAACGCCCAGGCAAATGGCAGAACTTGCGAGTGCCGATCTCTATCAACGCATAGGCGTCCCGTTTGAAAGAATCTGGATGCCTGATATTGCCAGCAGAATACCTGGGTTAAAAATTGTGGACGCTCGCGAAGGAATAAAGCTTCGCGACTTAGAAGGTAAGCACGATCATAATAGCGCCCACTCGGGAGCCGATGTAGCAAAGGATCCGCACATCTGGACGGATCCACTACTTGTAAAAAATATCGCCGACCAAATTTTGACAAACCTGATTGAACTGGCTCCAGAACATACAGTCACTTTTACAGAAAACCACCGCTTGTTTGTGCAAAGTATGATAGCCCTCGATAAAAAAATTCGCCAAATTATTAGCAGGATGGAAAACCATAGTTTTATGGTGTTCCATCCATCCTGGGGATACTTCGCAGACCGATACGAACTGCATCAAATTCCGGTCGAACAGGAAGGCAAGTCACCTGGCGCTAAAGACTTAGCGAACCTCATTAAAATAATAAAAAAAATGGGCATAAAAACCATCCTGGTACAAAAACAATTCAGCCAGCGCAGCGCTGAAATCCTTGCCGATTCATTTGATGGCAATGTCATAGCAGTCGACCCACTCGCGTATGACTATATAAAAAATATGGAACAGGTTGCAAAGGCAATCGCTGGGGCGGCAATAAAATGAACCAATCTATTATCGAGCTAGAAGAGGTCAGCTTCTCGTTCGGCGGTCCTGCCGTCTTAGAAAAAATCAGTCTTCAGATTGATGAAGGAGAATTTATCGGCGTAGTGGGCCCAAATGCGGGTGGAAAGAGCACCTTACTGAAACTGATTCTTGGACTGCTAAAACCCACTCAAGGTAAGGTACGCGTTGCGGGTAAACGTCCTGAGCTTGCCCGCCGACAGATTGGCTATGTACCACAATATCCTCGCTTTACGCGTGATTTCCCCATTACTGTGGAGCAAGCTGTACTCATGGGACGGTTAGGCAAAACTCGCTGGTGGGGTGGGTACTCTGCGAAGGATAGGAATATAGCAATGCAAACATTGCGTAAAACCGAAATGGAAGTTCACGCTCAACGCCGCCTCAATACGCTTTCTGGAGGACAACTGCAGAGAGTTTTATTGTCAAGAGCATTAGCAAGTGAACCACATATTCTCATTTTAGACGAGCCCACCGCCAATATCGATCAACGTGTCGAGACCGATATTTTTGACTTACTAAAGCTATTGAACAAACACATGACAATTATTGTGGTCTCACACGATATCGCTTTTGTTTCTTATTACGTACATCGTGTTGCCTGTTTAAATAAAACTTTGATATGTCATCACGCAGCACACATCGATGGTAAACTCATTGACGAATTGTACGGTGCCCATATGCATGCCGTGGAACATCAACATGACTGAATTCTTCAACGCTCTCAGCCAGCATGGATTCTTACAGAATGCACTATTAGTAGGGCTATTAGCGGGAATTGGTTGCGGCGTAATGGGTAGCTTTGTGGTCGTAAAACGTATCGGTTTTTTAGCCGGGGGTATCGCGCATAGTGTGCTGGCCGGAATGGGCGCCGCGCTCTTTTTTGGCTTTAGCCCTACACTGGGAGCCGTCATCGCGGCCATTGTTTCAGCGTTAGTCATTGGGCTAATCAGTCGCCATGCGGGTGAGCAAGAAGACACGCTTATTGCAGCTATTTGGGCGGTTGGCATGGCGATTGGGATATTGTTTATCTCTAAAACCCCAGGTTATAACACCGAACTAATGAGCTATCTATTCGGAAATATCCTTATGGTATCTAAGCAGGAAATACTGTGGATGTTGTTGTTGGATATTACGGTACTCGCAACTGTGGGCCTATTTTACAAGCAATTTTTAGCGGTATCATTTGATGAGGAATTTGCAACCTTACGGAGCCTGCCTGTCACAACAATTTATTTACTCTTACTTTGTCTCATCGCCGTTACCGTTGTTCTGCTGATTCAAGTTGTGGGCTTAATACTGGTGATCGCCTTACTCGCTTTACCCGCAGCAATTGCAGGTCACTATACTCAAACATTGCTTGGAATGATGAGCATTGCCACACTGTTAGGTATGAGCTTTACCAGCATCGGGCTCGCCATATCCTATTCTCCAGACCTTCCTGCCGGGGCGACTATTATTCTATTAGCGGGTCTTGTATATATAATCTCTACGGTTTTCCGCGGAATACTAGGCCGTATTCGCAGACACTCGTCACTATAGACTTTCTGAAACAGGAAGTTTTTTAACCATCTGTAAAATATTAGTCCGCATCTCCTTACCTAACAATAATCGCAGGTGCCTATTAGCATTATAGAATCCATCACTATATTCAAGACGTTCAGTTTCTTGGATTTTTAAATAGTTAATTTTTACAAGTGCATTAAAAAAATTTGAAATCAACCTTTTATCCGAATAATCGGGTGAATTTAATTCATGTATCATTGCCACACGTTGAGCCATTAGATAGCATTTTTTTTCCAAGCCCTCCTTCGAGATCGAATCAAGCTGACTTTTCGACAAAATGGCAAGCGACAAATAATAAACTTCAAGCACAGGAGTAATTATTTTTGCTAATAAATTAAGATGCCGATATTGCTTTAGCCCTGATCCAGGACGGGCATACGTATCACTCTCTTTATTTTCAGATAAAAGCCCATAATCTGATAAATCTTTTAACGCACTACTAACTATGCTAGGCAAATCCTCTATCTCCCAAGACAAATACAGCTCATTCTTTAGAAACGGGTAGACAAGGGAAGTTAGCTCTATAATCTTTTCCCGCTTGAGTACTCTCACATTTAAAAAACAGCACGCAATAACAGAGGGTAAGGCGAATAAGTGAAGGATATTATTTCTGTAATACGTTAACGATATGGAATGCTTAGCATCAAGGTAAATGATATCGCCGAACTCGTGATGCCTCCTTTTGATCATCTTCAGCGATTCTGCATGCTCTATTTGTGCCTTACCCTCACTCTCAACGAAACTGATAAGATCTGAATAGTTAAGTGCACTAAGAATCGATCGATAGGTTTCAATCAAACCCGTTAATTCAAGCTCATCCATGGCCTGTTTCGGAGTCGCTAGCAATATACTTGATATCAAGTTTATCGAGTTTACAGTGGCAGCTTGATTAATATGGATCATGATTTTCTCAGATACATCATATACAACATTTCTGATCCAACCAGGCCTTGCTACATCGTCATACGCACCTGAAGGCCAAGAGGGATTCTTATGGTCAAGAATCTGGTTTAAGAACACAGGATGAGCGAAATTAGTAAAAACTTTTCCATACGCGCCTCGTATATTGACTATAGATCGTATCGAACTCAGGAAGGTCTCACCTTTTTTATCTTCGCCCAATAATTCCGCTTGGTAGGCTTTACTTTCCATTAACTTTTCATAACCAATATATACTGGTATGAATGCAATGGGTCTTTTTTTGTATTTCAGAAACCCTCTCACCGTCATTGATAACAAGCCTGGTTTGGGTCTAAGTAAACGGCCGGTCCTACTTCGACCTCCCTCAACAAAATACTCAATTGGCATTCCAGAAGAAATAAGTTCAGCGATGTATTCAAACATGACGGTTGAGTAAAGCTCATTACCTTTAAAACTACGACGGATAAAAAATGCACCCGCTCCACGTAGAATAGAACCAATGATTGGCATGTTTAAATTCTTGCCTGCAGCAATGTACGGAATCGCCAATCCTTTAGAGTATATGAGGTAGGATAAAAGCAAATAGTCGATATGGCTTCGGTGGCAAGGGACGTATACCAGTTCATGAGTTAACGCTAAGGACTTTAGACATTCACTATTTCCGACCTCGATACCCGAATAAAATTTATACCAAAAACCTGTGAGAGCCCTCTGCATAAGCTGGACGGTAATATTGGTACAGTTGGCGACGATCTCGTTCAAATATCGGCTCGCCTGCAAGCTAGCCTTATATTTAGATAAACTATCTTCTTGACTACGCTTTACAATGGATTTTTGTACGGCCTTTTTTAGGATGAGGGTTCTTATCAAAGTACGACGATGAGAAACATCTGGGCCTAGCGTTGCGGTTCTCTGGTCACTAAAAAGATTTGTAAAATGAGACTGCAGACGATCAATAAGCTCATCATCGGAGTGTTTAAGAAAATCACTACCTCTGTAACTAATAGTTTCAGAAAAACTAACCAACGTACTTCGTCCATGAATCAAAATGGTAAAAAATCTCCTCGTTCGTCCTGCAATCCCCCAAGTATCTGCGAACAGTACTTGTATCCAATGTTTTTGCACCGCAATAGGTCTTCCCCAAAAAATAGATACGGGTACAAACTGAACTTCTTGCTCAGGATTCTCTCGAAGAACCTCAATAATGCCTCTTAGCATTCTCGAACGTTTTGGCTTTTTTTGCAGCCAAGCTTTAAAAGGCTGCCGAGGGGCTACGGAATAAACGGAATGCCAGGCGTTTAAATTCGACTCAGAAATACGGTTAATTGGTGCAGGTAAACCCAGGCGATCACACTCTGCTTCCAGCACCAATAAATTTGACCAATCTCTCGCTTCTAGCACGTAAATCACGGGTACTTCTGGAATAATATTGATAGATACAATATTGGTCGGCACAACTTCAGATTTCACGGCCAAATAGAGTAATTTTCTGGCGATATAGTTGGCAGGCTTTCTAAAAATCACGGGGTACCACCAGACTTTTCATCGAGTTTTTATTTTTACCCTATCAGTCTACGCTATTTAATCTAATATAAGGCAGCTCTACCGTCTGTCATAGTTGTTTTCACGTTGGGCCCTCCTCCCACAGCTTGATGTGATGACGATTGCTTACATATACCCACACATCTAAGACAATCAGATTTTCTAATATTAGTTATTACTGTTGTTACAAACTAGGAAACCTCCATAAATGCATTGGAGTTGCGATTATCCCCATAACAAAATTAGCTTTTTTAAGGGGTGAAATATAAATGGATTAGGTTCGCTATCACTGGTTTCTCGTAACTACTAATAAAAAAATAGAATTTATATTCTCGGAGTGTTTATGGATAAACGCGGTTTTCTCGTACTTTCAGTAATAGCTACAACCCTCAATGGATGTGGAGGGGCCTCACTTACAGAAGCTACTACAACTATTGAAGGTAACGTGGCTGATGGCTATCTAATTGGAGCTAAAGTCTGCCTCGATTTGAATGAGAATCGTAAGTGCGACGCTAATGACCCCTTTGGGATATCCGTTGAGGATGGTCAGTTTATTCTAGAAGCATTAGAAGGTCAGATACGAGAATACTCCTTAGTCGCAGAGATCACACCGGACACCGTAGACCAAGACAATAACCAACCTATTGGAACAGCCTATACTTTAAGCTCTCCGCCAAACAATCATTTTATTAGCCCAATCACCTCAGTATTACAGTCTGTTATAGAAGACAACCCTCTGTTGACGACCGCCCAAGCAGAAGATTTAATCAAACAAAACTTTGGCCTAAGTGAAAGCTCAAGTTTAGTCGCCGACTACATTGAAAACAGTGATATTCTGGCCCATGAAACTGCCAAAAAAATAGCCATCGTACTCAGTGAAGGTGTTAAAGAGGCACAACAAATCATCGATGCCGATACTAACGACAACCTAGATAACGATGATTTTAAGCACGTATACGGTGTTATTCTCAAAAAAGTGATGCAAAATGCAAATGAGATTAAAACCACACCTATAACAGAAATAAAAAGTCGTTCGCAAACCGTTTCCGGAGGGTTTTTTAACTGGAATGATGCCAGCGATCTACAAGACGAAGTACAAAATAAAGAACTAGAAGATTCTCAACAGCCAGGCCGTGTTGAAGAAATCACTACCCAGGGATTTCATCATATAGAATTTGATCATCGCAACTGCGAAAGCCAGAATGCGTCATCTCCAGGAAGCCTCCCCATCCCTGGAGGTAATAGCCTCGCAGACTACCCCCTACCGCTTGGTTTCCCACTTTCTGAAGACCTAGGAAATCTCCCGGTATGTACGCCCGATGTCCAACTGACGAGCATACAAGCAAACAATGGCTTCCTAAAAGAATCACTTTTAAAGTTTGATCCACTCGCCAAGACTTGGATAGCTGAACCAAACACGGGTAATAACGAAATTCAACTCTCAGACAATGGCGAATGGGTTAATGTTAACGAAAATGATGTGCAGGTTACCTTCAATAACGACGGTACAGCGATCATTAAAAATGGGGTTAAACAACAAGAATTTTTATTGCAAACCGCTGATCTAACAGGAAAACCGTTAAGTCTCACTTATTCAGGAGATGATGAGGTTACAGGCAGCGCAAACAATGAGCCATCTGAAGACGCTTCCTATGAAAACCAGATTGCTGCAGCGGCCGCCACGAGAGTTTTTCCTCAGGGAGCTCTGGCCATTCGCAGATCCTTCAAGCAGCTCAATACGACTTACGAAATTCCTAAGATCTCCTGCCAAAGCAACAGCAGCCAAACATTCAACGACAACTGCAATGTCGTTCGTACACCTAACGGTAACGCCGCAAGCTCTGTAGCTGCCGATATGTTCTTTTTAGTTGCTAGCACACCGACAAATTCTCAACATTCCCTCCAGATTGGATCATTTAAAGTTCAACTCCAACTAACGAGCGAACAGGCTGCAGATTTTTCCAATATCAGCTCCGGCCCAGTACGGTTTATTTCTATTGATTCATTAACCCAAAGTGAGATCATCGAAACAGGCCAATGGACTAAACACAATATAGGCGGAATCAATTTATATACCGTCAATTTGCCGAATAGCACTCTTGATAACATTAGTGACACTCGTATTAAAACTATCTTTTTCGCAGAACAAAACGGTTATGTTCGTCGAGGCGTCCTGTCATCAGAGGGTGACGTTCAAATCGAAAATGATTGGTTCGTAAACAATGAAGCCTTGGATAGCCTCACGAGCCTACTGCAATCTCTTTGATTCTTCATAGACACTGAACCCGATTCCTAGACAGTCACAAGTTTCATCATCATACTTTTTATAGCGAGCAATTGAAAACCTCTTTGAAGTGTTGACATCGCAAGGGGAAAAACGTAATTATGCTTATATGAATGATGAACGTCTGATCACCTTAGAAATCAAATCTGCCCACCAGGAAGAAACCATTCAGAAACTTGATAAAGCAATCCAAGAGCAGCAAAAGCGTATCGAAACCCTGGAAACCGCCAATAAATATTTAATTGGTAAATTTAATGCATTACGTGAATCGGTGGATATCGACTCTGATAACGAGCCACCTCCGCCACACTACTGATAAAAAAAGCCGGGCACTCATAATAGAGTAACCGGCCAATGGGGTTGGGGGAGAATCAACAGTCTGCGAAACCATTTTGCACGTCTGACTCTGTATACGTAGCTTAGAGCCAATCAGATGCTCCTCATATTTAATGCCCTGTAATTTTATTTAAAACGAAATTGAAAAGACTGATTGTAATGTAGACTTTGACTCTTTCTGCCACGATAGTATTAACTCTCTGCCAGCAATTTTTGATAGATAGAAATATAGTCCTTGCCACTGTGTTTCCAGCTGAAATCACGCTTCATTCCATTCAATTGGATGCCATCCCAGCAGGTGGAATCCTGATAGCAATCGAGCGCACGTTCAATAGCCATTACAAGACCTGACTCATCCAGAGTAGGCAAGAAAAACCCACTTGCCGTACCCTTTTTTAGACTGGATTTCGTGGCATCAATTACCGTATCGAGCAAACCACCGGTCTGACTCACGATAGGCGGGGTACCATAAGCCTGACTGTACATTTGATTGAGCCCGCAAGGCTCGAATCGAGAAGGCATTAAAAAGGCGTCGCTGCCCGCTTCCAGTAAATGAGCCAGCTTTTCATCGTAGCCGATGTAACAGGCTAGCTTATCGGGCCACTTCAAGGCCGCGTCCTGCAGTGCTTGTTCAAATTCTTTATCGCCAGTACCCACAATAACGATTTGTATCGGTAGCTTTGTGAGTTCCGGCAAGGCATCTAAGATGATATCAATGCCTTTCTGCTCAACCATACGCCCCACATTGCCGAGCAAAAATACTTCTTGAATTTCATCGAGCCCCATTGCAGATTGGAGCGCTTTTTTACAGACATCTTTGCCAGCTAAGTTTTCTGGATTATAGCGCGCTGGAATCATCTTATCTTTGGCTGGGTTCCACTGATCGGTATCAATGCCATTAACGATGCCGTCTAAGACATCACGCCGATGATGCAACAATCCCGCTAGGCCATTACCAAAACTAACGCTTTGAATTTCTTCTGCATAGCTCGCGCTCACAGTGCTAATGCGGTTTGCAAATACCAAACCACCTTTTATAAGCGAAAGAAAACCATGAAATTCGAGGCCATGCGAAGACAAAATCTCCTCAGGAAGGGCCAAAGGTTCTTTCATATCCACAGGAAAAAGCCCTTGGTAAGCAAGATTATGAATGGTAAAGAGGGTTGGCGGCGACTGCTTTTCAAGGTGCAGGTACGCGGGTATTAGCCCCGTTTGCCAATCATTGCAGTGCACAATATCAAATTGATCGGTGATATCAGTTTTTCCAGCGGCAATTTGTGCAAGGACATGCGAGAATAGGCCGAAGCGTAGGGCATTATCTGGCCAAGGGTTACCACTATCATCCCCATAGGGGTTCCCATCTCGCTGCGAAAATAGCGGATGATCTACGATCCATAAGCGTGGACCACCACGCTTAAGCTTAGTCTCACGAATCAGCGCGTAACCCTGGAAGGTAGGCAGGTAGGCAACAATGCGAGATCGAGTTTTTTCGAGTACGGAGGGATAACCCGGTAAAGCCACCGTAATATCCACACCTTCTTTATCCAGCGCTAACGGAAGATGGCCAGCAACGTCTGCAAGCCCACCGGTCTTGACCAGTGGGTAGGCCTCACTGCTGGCATAGAGAACTTTTATACTCTTCACAAATATATTTCCCTGTGAATGACTTCCTTCACGTCCGTTGCAGAATCAGACCACCCAGAGGAGGCAACGATAACACCAAGGACTGCGATAACCCCATCCACGCATGTGGCTCCGACTCAACCCCAATGGCATTACCCACATTACTGCCGCCATAAAACCTCGAATCGGAATTAAAAATCTCCCGATAATGGCCAGCATCCGGCACACCGATCCGATACCCTTCTCGCGGTATTGGTGTGAAATTTAGCACGATAACGACATGTTCGTCACCGTATCGGCGCTGAAAGGATATAACCGACTGCGCGGCATCGTTACAATCTATCCAGTCAAAACCTGCTCTGTTAAAATCATCGCCATAGAGCGCAGGCGTTGACGCATAAATCTTATTCAAATCTGCCAGCGCTTTTTGAATGCCCTTGTGTTGTGGGTAATCCAAGTAGCGCCAGGGCAGACTTTTATTGGAGTTCCACTCTTCGTCTTGAGCGAATTCCGACCCCATGAACGTCAGTTTTTTCCCTGGGTAGGTAAACTGAAACGTCATCAACAATCGCAGATTGGCGAACTGCTGCCAACGATCCCCCGGCATTTTACCGATCATTGAGCCCTTGCCGTGCACCACTTCGTCATGGGAAAACGGCAGCATAAAGTTCTCAGTGAAACTGTAAAGCATACCAAAGGTTAGATTATTATGATGATAATGACGATGCACCGGATCCTTTGAAATATACTCCAAACTGTCGTGCATCCAGCCCATATTCCACTTCATGGAAAACCCCAACCCGCCGACATAGGTGGGTCTTGAGACCTGGGGCCAGGATGTAGACTCCTCAGCAATCATCAGAACGCCTGGGTGGCTCTCGCCGACCACTCTATTGAGATGCTGGATAAACTCGATGGCCTCGAGATTCTCTCTGCCGCCGTATTTATTCGGCAGCCAATCGCCCTCCTCCCGGGAGTAATCCAAATAGAGCATAGAGGCCACGGCGTCCACGCGGATGCCATCGATATGAAGCTCCTCGACCCAATACATCACACTGGAAATCAGAAAGTTTTTAACTTCGTTGCGGCCGTAGTTGAAGATTTTTGTACCCCAGTCCCGATGCTCACCGCGACGCGGATCTTCATGCTCGTACAGAGCCGTACCATCATATTCGGCCAAGGACCATGCATCTTTTGGGAAGTGCGCAGGAACCCAATCCAAAATCACCCCAATATTATGGGTATGCAAATAATCCATAAAATAACGAAAATCATCGGGGCTACCAAAACGTGAGCTGGGCGCGTAATACCCGGTAACCTGATAGCCCCAGGAATCATCAAAAGGGTGCTCGGTGATCGGCAATAATTCTATATGGGTGAAATGCAGTGGCTCGAGATACTCCACCAGCTGATGGGCTAGATCACGATAATTGAGAAACTGGCTGTCCTCATCCCTCCGCCAAGAGCCTAAATGGATCTCGTAAACAGATACCGGTGAATGCTGCCAATCAAAAGAGCGGCGTGACTCAATCCATTCATCATCCATCCAGCGATGACTCGATTCAGCTGGAATCAGAGATGCATTTTCTGGACGTAATTCAAACGCTTGGCCATAAGGATCGGTTTTTTCCAATACCACATCGTGCTGACTGATAATTTCAAATTTATAAGGAGCTCCAGGTTCCATCTCTGGAATAAACAGCTCCCAAACACCGCTTGACCCACGGCTTCTCATTGGGTGGCAACGGCCATCCCATTGATTAAAATCGCCGATGACGCTCACCCGCTTTGCGGAAGGCGCCCAAGTTGCAAACAAAACCCCGGGGATATCATCTTCAACCATCGCATGTGCACCTAGATGGCGGTAGACATGCAAATGATTACCCTCGGAGAAAAGGTGCAAATCATATTCTGGGATCATGGGATTAAAGCTGTAAGGATCATAAAAACTATACGTGTCTCCCTTTTTGCCAACGGCCTTTAATCGATAATGACGCGGTAAATCAGCAAAGCTGCCCTGCCAGATAAAAAGATCAGTCCCTTTGATCCGCTGCATGGGCAGACTTTCCGGGCCAATCGCTAAGGTCTCGATAAAAGGAGAAAACACAGCAAGCTGTACACCATCATCAACAGGGTGAATACCCAACACCTCGAAGGGGTCGTGTAAACGACCTTCAATCAGCTTTTGCTGCGCCTGGGTCAGTTTTGTCTTAGTAATATCCATAATGACTATTAATTATTTTACGGCTAGGAGATAATTTTAATCATTATTATAATCACCTATTGAAGGGCACCTTGACAATCATCAAGGTGAGTCGAATTTATTCAAGCTTTAATGAATGTGAACTGTAAAGCCTCAGTCATATTTAAAGGAACCAGAGAAATGTTTTACAAACCCACTCCCCGCTTTGTCAGCCGGCTCACTAAAGAAACTATGGCGCTGGTACTCGCAGGCGGTCGCGGTTCCCGGCTGAAGGAAATGACCATGTGGCGAGCCAAACCTGCCGTGCCCTTCGGCGGGAAGTTTCGCATTATCGATTTCCCTTTGTCCAATTGCATTAATTCGGGTATCCGCCGGATCGGTGTGCTCACTCAGTACAAAGCACATTCTCTAATCAAGCATATCCAGAACGGCTGGAGCTTTTTACGTGGCGACTTTGGTGAGTTTATTGAGCTTTTCCCCGCACAGCAACGTATTGAAGCCTCTTGGTACCAGGGCACTGCTGATGCCATTTTCCAGAATTTGGATATTATCCGTGTAAACAATCCCAAATACGTTTTAATTCTAGCAGGCGACCATGTCTATAAAATGGACTATGGCCCCATGTTGGCAGAACACGTCGAGAAACAAGCCGACTTAACCGTGGGTTGTTTCGAAGTCAATCCTAGTGAAGCCACCGAGTTCGGCGTTATGAGTGTTGATGAGGACAATCGCATCCTGGAGTTTAACGAAAAACCTGAGATGCCAGACACCATTCCAGGCAGACCCGACAAATCATTGGTTTCAATGGGCTTTTACGTGTTTAGCGCTGACTTTTTATATGATCAAGTTATCAAAGACCATCAGGATCCTTTTTCCGACCACGACTTTGGCAAAAACATTATTCCTGATGCCGTCGCCAACTATCGTACGTTTGCCTTTTCGTCCATTGACCCAAGGACTGAGAGTCAGAACTACTGGCGGGATGTCGGTACGATAGAGTCTTTTTGGAAAGCCAATCTGGAATTAATCGGTGTCGAACCCGAGTTGAATCTATACGATGATGACTGGCCCATTTGGACCCACCAAACACAAGCGCCCCCAGCTAAATTCGTTTTTGATGAAGACGACTGCCGCGGTATGGCGGTGGACTCAATGGTCTCCGGAGGCTGTATTGTATCTGGAGCGACCATCCGGCACTCACTGCTCTTTTCTAACGTCCGAGTGGAAAAATACAGCCTGGTCGAAAATGCCGTCATCCTACCGGATGTCAGCATTGCGCCCGACTGTATTATCCGTAACGCCGTTATCGATAGAGGCTGCAGTATTCCAGCCAATACCACCATCGGCGAAGACCCGGTGCAAGACCGCAAACGCTTTCGCGTGACCAAAAGTGGCGTAGTGTTAGTGACACCCGAGATGCTTGGGCAAGAACTGCATCGCGTTTTATAGCGGTTACTGCAGCCGCATTTCACAATATCTTTAATGGCCTGTGCTTCTCTGGCCACAGAACGGTATACTTCGATTCCCTGACCTGCACGCCTAACTCTAATAGAAAGGAAATCACCAAAGCATGCAAAATAAGCCTCTTAATGTTGTTCTGCTCTGGCATATGCACCAACCGGAGTATCGCAATCTCGCGACGGGTGAATACCATCTCCCGTGGACTTACCTGCATGCGATCAAAGATTATGCCGATATGGCGGCGCACCTGGAACGCCACTCGGGCGCTAGGGCCGTAGTTAATTTCGCCCCAATATTACTTGATCAGATTGAAGACTACGCGTCGCGAATTGAAGAGTGCCTGCGAGATAGTTGCGTCATTCCAGATCCACTCCTGAATTCACTGATTTCCGATAAGCCATTCCTCACGGGTAAAGCCGAGCGCTTAAAATTAACCCTGGCTTGTGCCAAGGTAAACGAAGAGCGCGTGATAAAACGCTACCCGCTATTTGAAAACCTAATTCAAATTGCCCGCAAGCTCTCCACTGAAGACACGGTGTGTTACCTCGACCCACAGTTTTTTATCGACCTGATCGTTTGGTATCACCTGGCATGGATGGGTGAAACCATTCGCCGAGACAACGTAACTATAAATCGTCTGATAGATAAGGGTCGCGACTTTACTCCCGAAGATCGCCGCGCACTGCTTGAGATTATTTCCCAGACCCTAAGCGATATCATTCCCCGCTACCGAAAGCTCGCGGAAGAAGGCAAGGTGGAACTCATCATGTCACCTTATGCTCATCCCATGCTGCCTTTGTTATTGGATTTCAACTCGACCAGAGAAGCGATGCCGGAAGCCGCTCTGCCTGAAACAGCCGCTTATCCTGGTGGTGAAGCGCGTGCCCGCTGGCATATCGAAGAAGGCCTGCGCACTTTTGAACATTACTTTGGACATAAGCCCATTGGTTGCTGGCCCTCTGAGGGCGGAGTCTCCACAGCAACGATTAAGTTACTCGATGAATACGGCTTCAAATGGGCGGCCAGTGGCGATAACGTGCTAAGCAATTCAGGACAAACTGAAATCTGCGATGCCGAAGGTGATGACTGCCGGCATGTGCCCTACTCGATTGAAGGAAACAACATCCGTCTATTTTTTCGGGACGACGGCCTTTCCGACTTGATCGGATTCACCTACTCCAACTGGCATGCCGATGATGCGGTGGGCGACCTGATTCATCACCTGCATAATATTCGTGCGCATTGTAAGAACCCGGCAGAAAGCGTCGTCTCTATTATTCTCGATGGCGAAAATGCCTGGGAGTATTACCCCAAGAACGCGCACTACTTTTTGAACGCACTTTATCAACGCTTGAGCGAAGATCCTGACCTGAATCTAACGACGTATTCCAATTACTTAGAAACACAATCGAACAGTAAACAATTACCCCGTCTGGTTGCGGGTAGCTGGGTTTATGGCAGCTTTTCTACCTGGATGGGAGACCCTGACAAAAACCGCGCCTGGGATTTACTTTGCGAGGCCAAACTGGCCTACGATGCGCATCTGCAAGCCCATCCCGATGCCGGCTCCAATCCTGAACTACTAAAACAACTCGCCGTTTGCGAAGGCTCCGACTGGTTCTGGTGGTTTGGTGATTATAATTCTTCCAGCTCAGTAAGAGATTTTGACGATTTATATCGCCTCAATTTACGCAACCTTTATCGTTTGATGGATCGCTCCCCTCCCACCGAACTCGACGAGCCCATAAGCAAAGGGACAGAATCTTCGGATGCAGAGGCCGGTGGCGTTATGCGACGAGGTGGATAAAGAAACTCAGCAGATTTAAGAATACTAATTGTAACTATTCAGCGAATAATCAACTAAAGGGTAACTGCTCAGATCAGCCCTGAAATACGTCAAATCAAGGCAAAAAATGTGGGCTTACAAGTGTTTAGTAACTGCTTGCAGGCACTTATGCTTTAGTAAAATGACCATTTTTGAA
>FXBE01000027.1_pt1 | contig 19648 bp, 19 predicted proteins | sample 5335311 | NCBI WGS metagenome assembly FXBE01 (sample SAMEA103928390, study PRJEB20085) | sediment metagenome | biome: marine biome; feature: hydrothermal vent; material: sediment | place: Atlantic Ocean | collected 2013-08-06T02:46:56 | depth 0.05 m | reverse complement strand
TTGGCATTTTTACTGGCTTCTTCGTCACGCGGTCCGTCTCCGATGAAGATCGACCTGTCATTGCTGTGCCCCAGTTCGTCAAGGATCTTGTAGAGCATATCCGGGTACGGTTTGCCCTTCTCCACATCATCGTAACAGGCTATGGCATCGAAGTGGTCATAGACATTCAGATAGGTGAGAGATTCGATGGTGGAACCTCTGTAGGCATTGGTTGCCAGAGCAAGGGTATGACCTTCGGTTTTAAGCCTATCCAGCATCTCTTTGATCCCGTCATAAAGCACTAACTCTTTTTCATGGTTGCGTGTATAATATTCAGAGAACCATCTCTCATGGTCTTTATCAAAAGCATTAGCATGGTAAAAAGTTTTCGCGGGGTTCAGTGTCTGGTCGTTGACCATTCTAAGGATCTCTGTCTGTTCCATAGGTTCAAAACCCAGATTCCTGCGCACATAGTTGATGGCATTGGCAATGGTCAGAGAAGAGTTGACCAATGTGCCGTCCATATCGAAGATGATCAGTTTTTGGCTCATTTATGATTCGTCTTTGAATTTTGGTTTACTTTCAAATAGTAGGAAAGCGCAAAGATCAAAATACCGATCCCTCCCAGCAGATAAACCGCATAGAGTAATTTGTTCGGATCGGTAAGTGCAAATTTGAATACCAGCATCAACGCTTCTATGGAGAGTGCGATAATGATGGACCCGAGAAAGCGGACCATGGTATGGTGGCTGTCTTCCGAACTGCCTTTTTTCTTCTCTTTACCCAATACCTCTTCTTCGAAGATCGCTTTCACCAGATCGACAATTGCCAGAGAAAGGGTCAACAGGATCGTGGATTTGAATATTTCATTGATATCTATTGCCGAGAAATCGATCCCGAAATGCAAAAAGCTTGTGATACCTTTGATGAACAATAATATAGCCACCAGAAAAAGTGCTGCTGAAAAAGCCGTATATACCCATTTAGTCACTGAACCGAATGTTGAATCAACTGAACTTGGATGCACCATTTTAAGTATATTTTGCAAAGTAATATCGATGCAGATAATTGCCAACAGTTTATCATCTTTGTCATAGAGCGGGAATGTTGCTGTTACCACAAGAGCATTACTTACAAGTGACGGATACGGGTCGGTAAGCATACATCGGTGCTCATTGATCGTTTTGTAGTAATAGGCTCTGTCAGATCTGTTCTCGCCTTTTCCAAAACCGTTGAGCTTTGCCTTGGACGAGATGTTATCGACCATCTGTATACCGTTACCGTCTATGGCATAGATCACTTCAGATCGGGGTATGGCTTCTTTAAGGTTTTTGATCTTATGAATGACCGCGTCTAACGTCGTTTCACCATCCATACTCTGGGAGATGTTGCGACTCATGATATAGCAGAGGTAGGCTCTTGCTTTTGTTCGTATCTGTGCGTATTCCTGTATCTCTTTCACTACTAACATGCAAACTCCTAAATGATTTTGAACCTCGAACTTGTTTGAGGCAGTTTTAGTTTATGGCTTAGATTTTTTTACCTTGAATAAATTCAAGGTTCCTATCTGATCTTTCCCAGGACATCCGTAAATTTTGTTTTCTGGTTGATGGTCACTTCCGGGACAATACTTCCTTTTTTGGAAAAAGTCAAGACCGTGGATCCCATTTCAAACCAACCGAACAGTTCACCTCTCTCCATCCAAAGGTCATCATATCTGTAATGCCTCGGTTCTCTGATCTCTGAATTGGTCTGGATATTCTCTTCAAAGGTCACAACCATTTTCCCTACATTCAGTGCACCGACCAGAACCAGCATTTGTATTCGGCCTTTTTTGTCTTTACACTCAATGACCACACGTTCGTTTTCAATAAAAAGCTCTTTTTTATGACGAAGCAAAGGAAAGTTGACAGGATAAAGCTTACCCGGGATATGTGTCAAAGAGAGGATCTTCAGATCCATAGGGATATGGTATCTGTGATAATCTTTGGGTGAAAGATAGAAGTTCATGAATTCCCCGCCCTCCACTTTTGCAACCGCATCGTGATGGTATTCACCAAAAAGTCTTTCGATGGAATAGGACATCCCTTTGATCTGGTAAGCTTTTCCTTCACTTACAGTCCCGGCATCCGTAATAAGCGCATCGACACCGCAAAGCAGTTTTGATCTTCCCTCGGGGATCTCCCTTGGTATTTCAAGTGCACGGGTAAAAAGCTTATTGAGTGTCTTATAGGTACTCGGCTCCCTGAACTCGCTCATATCCAGCCCCATAAGCTTAACGTACGTCGCATTGATACTATGTTGAATAATAGCCGGAAAAGGATGTGAAGCAAACTTTCCAAACATATTTGAGAGGATCGATGTATAGTGTTTAGCCATTGTTTTTCTTTGCAAAATGTGCCAAAGCATCGGTCATAAGCGAAATATGGTAATTCTCCTGATGATTGATAAAATCAAAGAACTTCTCCAGTTCAGGACTGTCCTTTGAAACAGCTTCCGAAAGCTTTTTACACTCCTCTTTTGCAGCCAGCTCTTCATTGATCCCGTCTTTAAGGAACTGCACCACATCTTCTACCTGATAAAGCTCTTTCATGACCACACGGGGTACGGCAAGTATGCCCATTTTTGCTCCCATATCCCCAAAGCGTTTCAGGTGAAAGAAACTCTCGTCGATCAGTATCTGGAATATTCTGTTCAGATAGGCGTCATTACTGTGTGCTTTGAGATAATTGTAGATCAAAATAAGTTCATACTCTTTATAGGTCTCTTCAAACAGGAACAGTGTCAATGCATCTGTGGCTTCTTCTGTTAAATTCAGTTCCGGGAATTTGCGTGCCATATTGAATGCTGTGATCTCTTCATCTTTCATATGCAGCAGCACATCTCTCATATACTTGATATCCGTACTGATACGCTCATCAAGATTTTTATCCGGTGAACTTAGAAGCTGCAGATCGATCTCACTTAATCTTCTTGCAATGTCTTTCAGCAGGTCCGAAATCTTTTCTACTTTGACAGGAATCGCATCTCTGTCATAACTGTAAGACTCACCCAGTTCGATCAATTCATGTTCAAGCCAGCTAAAATGTCGAAACAGGATATCTGAAAAATCAAACAGCACTTGTCTGCTCTCTGTGGTGCTCATAAATCCGGCCATCAATGTCGCCAGCCATGCTTCATGTGTTTTTATCATTACTGTTTTCATCTTAATTTTCTTCCTTTTGCGTATTTTCTTCTTTAGGAGTACAGGAGTTCTCTACCTTGTATGTGATCACCGGATATGCGGGATCTTTTCGTCTCCCTTCATAAGTATCGACCGCTGCTTTGATCGCCAAAGCGACCATTTCGGAACAGGCCGCATCTTCAGATGGCAGTTTATCCAGCATCTTCATGGTAGCCTCTACCAGATTCTTGACACCGTTGAGATTCAGTCCTTTTGCCTCTTCTGTCAGCATGGAACCTGCAACAACCGTAGTGGTGCATCCGATAGCCTGGAATTTTATATCTTCTATATAGGGATCTGTTTCATCTTTCCCTACACGGATATAGACCGCCACTTTTTCACCGTTATCCGGATTTTTACCGATACCCTGGGCATCTGAAGCTTCCAAAGTACCATAATTTTTAGGATTCATCATATGTTCTATAAGCCTTGCATCCATTGACATTTATCTATACTCCTGTGTAATAATTAGGGTTATTCAGAGGGTTCTATTATACCATTTGTGATTGAGAGTTTGGAATGTTAGTAGAAATTAGATACCATTCTCTACATAATTCAACAAGGAAAAGCATGGCGGCATACGTACTATTTGACACAGAAACCACAGGAAATCAGGAACAGGACCGTATTATACAGGTGGGTGCGATGATCGTACATTCAAAAGAAAATATTGAAGTCTTTGACGAACTCTGTTCAACAACGGTTCCCATTTCACTTGAAGCGATGGAAGTACACAACATTACACCGGATGTCATTGAAAATCTGCCACCCTATGCTGAAACGGCTTTTTCCAAAAAAGTAGTAGAGCTCAACCATAAAGAGAATTATCTCATTGCGCACAACATAAATTTTGATCTCGGTATGCTTAAAAAAGAGGGATTCGTGAACCACTATACACTCATTGACACGGTGCGATGCGCCAAACACCTTCTGCCTGACTCTCCCTACCATAGGCTGCAATACCTGCGTTATGCACTTGAACTCTATAAAACAGAAGGTGCCGAAGCGGACAAACTCGGCATCACCATTAAAGCGCATGACGCTATTGGTGATGTACTGGTCATGAAACTGCTGCTTTCAAAACTCGTACAACTCACCCAGGAGAACTTTCCTGGCGTGAACCCTATGCAGAAAATGGCTGAACTCACACAGACACCTGTGATGATGAAAACCTTTAAATTCGGGAAATACAAAGGCAGAGAGATAGAAGAGATCGCCAATGAAGATATGGGCTATGTCAAATGGATGCGGAACAATCTTGACCTCGATGAAGACATGACCTTTACCCTGGATCATTATCTGGGATGATCACCTATCCAAAGCATTCACGAAAAAAACCCCGATATTTATAAGTTACTACCCGCTATAATCTTTATATGCATTTTAAATCTATAGGCAAGCTTGCCATCACCGATATTGTTACGATCAGTATTCATGCAACGTATGCTGAAGCCGTTGAGACGATACAGAGATACGGGTATCCACGTATTATTCTTGTTCGGGACAATGGTTTCTCGGCTTTTGGGATCCACGATATACTGCGCATCAATAACAAAAAAGACTTTTCCGAGTCCAGTTTGCTCACACTGGATAAATTTGATCTTACTGATCTGCCAACGGTTGAAAGAGAGACCAATATTCTGGATGTCTTCGATCTTTTACAGTATGACGTTGACGACATCATCGTGACCAATCAGGATGGTTCCATGTATGGTCTTGTGACCTATTTTGATATTATTTCCAGTATTGATCCTGACGCACTCATGGACAATTTTCATATTTCTGATCTGATCAAAATAAACAAAAGAAGCCGCTGGATAAGTGAAGACGAAATCACGCAGACAGTCCTGGATGAAATGGCGCAGAATTATCATCATTCGGCAATGATCGTCAAAGAGAAAAAGCCCATTGGCATTGTTACCACAAAAGATGTCATTAAACTGCTGGAAAAAGGGAACGATCTCTCTCAGCCCATCAAAAAGCACATCACGTCTCCCGTCGAGACCATTCACTATCAAAGCACGATCAATGAAGCACTTAGGTTCATCAAAGACAAACACTTTAAAAGAATTGTTACCGTTGATGACGAAGGCAAGCTTGTCAGTGTCATTACCCAGAAAGAGTTGATCGCAACAACCTACAGCCATTGGGTGAAACTGATGCAGGACTACTACAAAGAACTCAACAGGGTCAACAACCTTCTCGAAAAAAAGAGTGAAAAATTCAAAAAGATCGCCTCCACTGATCCTTTAACAGGTTTATACAATCGTATGAAGTTTACTGAACTTTATCGTTCGGAATATACGGTTATGATGCAGCGAAACAATACCATGTCTCTGATGATGATAGATCTTGATCATTTCAAAGCTGTCAATGATAACTATGGCCACAATGCAGGTGACAAGGTATTAAAAGAAATATCGACTCTTTTTCTGGGTATATTGCGTAATGTCGATGTGTTGTGCCGATGGGGAGGAGAAGAGTTCGTAGCGCTGTTCCCCACTGCCAATCTGGAACAAACTGCAAAAATAGCCGAAAAGATCCGGCAAGCTATTGAAAGTCATAAAAACGGTGAAACACCACATATCACGGCAAGTTTCGGTGTGACAGAGATCAGAAGAGGCGATTCGCTTGATGAAGCTGTCAACCGTGCAGACAGGGCACTTTATGATGCCAAAGATGCGGGACGAAACCGTGTTGAAATAAACTGATCTCGCCTATTGTGTATTAATATTATAGATACAAAAGAAGAGATGCATTAAAAGTGGGGAGAGAAGTGTATTCATGGGTAGTGAAATAAGCCGAAGAGAGTTTACAAAAGAAGATTTTACAGCCTTCAGAAAAGCATTGGACCTTGAACATGCCTATGTCAAAACACTGTTTGAAAAAGGTTCAGAAGTTTTTTCAAACAGCTACCGCATAGGCTATGAACTGGAAGCCTGTATCCTCAACGCTGCAAATCAGCCTGATCCTATCAACAAACAAATACTCGAAGCGGTCAACTCCCCTCTTTTTACCAATGAACTTGCAAAGTACGATCTCGAGATCAACGGAAATGTTTTTGAACTTGACGGTAAGGCACCTGAAGATCTGGAGAAAGATCTCTCGTCTCTTTGGAAAGAGGGAGAAGAGACTGCTGAAAAATTTGATGCAAAACTTGGACTCTTCGGTGTGCTTCCCTCTTTGAAACTCGAGCATTTCAACAAAGCGGCCTATCAGTCTGACATGCACAGATATACTCTTGTGTCCCAGCGTATCAGAGAGCTGAGACATGAGCGTGTCAAGATCCTCTTTCATGGGGAGGATGAAGTCTCTTTAGAAAAAAATGATGTAATGCTTGAAGCACTGGGTACTTCCCTGCAGATACACCTTCAAATTCCTTTTGATAAGGCAGTTGACTATTACCATGCTGCGCTTCTGGCATCTGTTGTACTCGTTGGATTCGGGGCAAATTCTTCTTTGGTCCTGGGTAAAAGAGCCTGGCATGAATCACGCATTGCGATCTTTGAACAGTCTGTCGATACACGTAACAGCGAACAAAGAAAACATGGTAATGAAAAAAGGGTACATTTCGCACACGGATACATAGAGAGCTGGCTCGACCTTTTCGAGCAGAACAGAATGTTCAAGATCATCTTTGCAGATGTAAAAAACAAACCGGTCAGCGAGCTGCACCATTTCAATCTGCACAATGGTACAATATGGAGATGGATCCGCCCTATTCTGGACAGAGACAAAAACGGTAAACATACACTGAGACTTGAGCTTCGTGTACTGCCGTCCGGACCGACTCTTATAGACACAGAGGTCAATATATGGTTTTTCATCGGTCTCATTCAGGGCTTGGCAAGATCAGGAACAAACCTTAAAAAAATACCCTTTGAAACAGTGAAAGATGATTTTTACTCTGTAGCAAAAAGCGGATTGGAAACAGAGTTTCATGAACCTGAACATGCCGGCAGAGTCTCTTTAAAGGAATGGATCCTGAATGAAGGGCTGGCGCTTACTAAAACGGGGCTTGACTCTCTGGGCATTGCAAATGCAGATACCACTCTGAATATCATTCAGGAGAGAACTTCGACCGGACAGAACGGCGCAGTATGGCAACTTGAACATTTTAAAAAACACAACAACATTCCCAAACTAATGGAGGATTATATGCATCATTCACAACAAAACATTCCCGTACACATGTGGGGTCTATAGATGAACCGGTTAAACATTATCAATACAGTTCCCGATACCTTTGCGGATATCTCCTATCGTGATATAAAAAAAGTGTTCTCTCAACCGACACTGATCCATTTAAAAGGAAAGAAAAGCCCTGCACTCTTTGTTTCGATCCTGCTGCACGGAAATGAATTCAGCGGCCTGGAGATCATGCAGGCTTTACTTAAAAAGTATCAGACGGACAATGGATACGATCTGCCCCGGGACCTGTGGCTCTTTGTAGGCAATGTCGATGCTGCCGAACGGGGAGTAAGGGCGATAGCGGGTAAGACAGATTTCAACCGTGCATGGCCCGGGACACCGGATCCGCAAACAGATACGGCAAAGCTCATAGCACAAGTTTTTGCTACGATCAGCAAAACCCCTCTCTTTGCAGCCATCGACCTGCACAACAACACGGGACAGAATCCGCACTACGGCTGCATTACGGATGTGAACGAAGAGAACAAATACCTTTGCGCTTTTTTCAATCATATCGCAATGGTATTCAAGTCGCCCAAAGGCGTCTCTACCATGGCTTTTGACGGGATCTGCCCGGCAATCACACTGGAGTGTTCGACACCGGGGAACAAATCGGCAGAAGAGAAAGCATTTGCACTTGTGGATGATCTCATGCATATGGACCATTTCCCGACAAAATCTCTTGCCGAACATGACCTGCAGCTGGTAAAGAACTCTGCCACGGTCAAGATAGGCCGGAATATCCGCTTTTGCTTTGAAGACGATGCCGGCAGCATTTCTGACACAGACCTGACGATCGTGAAAAACTTTGACCATCATAACTTTACAATGCTGGAAAAAGATGAAGTGTTTGCCTACACAAAAGTAGATAAACCCCTTTTGGTCCTTTCACCCGGGGGTGAAGACATCACCCATGAGATCATCCAGAATAAAAACGGCGGCCTCTCTCTCAAAACCGCCATGATGCCCGCCATGATCACAATGGATAAAAGTATTGTATTGCAAGACTGTTTATGCTATCTGCTGGAAGACTATTAAAATATTAATTCCGGAACAGAAATATCTCTCTCATTTTCTTCTCTTTTTGCGAACAGGACAGAGAGAATGGATATTGATCACAGGTTCCGGCAGTATGAGGATAATAAGACTATGCAGAGATCGCTTTTATCTTAATTTTAAACTAACTAGATAAAATACAACTCTTATAAAATTGTGAAATTAAAAGGTTTAACTATAATGAGCGAAAGCAAAGATTTTTTACGTACGATCGTTGAAGAAGATTTAAAGTCAGGCAAGTATAAAGAGGTTGTTACAAGATTCCCTCCAGAGCCTAATGGGTTCCCTCATATCGGACACGCTAAATCTATCACGATAAACTTTGGTATCGCTCGTGACTACAATGGCCACTGTAACCTGAGAATGGATGACACCAACCCCACGACAGAAGACACAAAATATGTCGAGGCGCTCAAAGATGCTGTAAAATGGCTTGGATTTGACTGGGGTGATCGTGTACTTTTTACTTCTGATTATTTTTCTGCACTCTATGACTACGCTGTTCAACTCATTAAAATGGGCAAGGCATATGTGGACAGTCTGGATGAAGAAACAATGAGAGCATACCGCGGGACGGTTACCCAGGCAGGGAAACGAAGTAAATACGCCCAGCGGACCGTTGAAGAGAACCTGGACCTTTTTGAAAGAATGAAAAAGGGTGAGTTTGAGGACGGCTCACACGTACTTAGAGCCAAGATCGATATGTCGGCAGCTAATATGAAAATGAGAGATCCGCTTCTCTATCGTATCAGACACGCACACCACTTCAGGGCAGGAGATGCGTGGTCTGTTTACCCTATGTATGACTTTGCACACTGTCTCTCTGACTATATGGAAGGGGTCACCCACTCCATTTGTACACTGGAGTTCGAGAACAACCGTGATATCTATGACTGGGTACTGGACACGCTGGATCTTGAACCGCCGCGTCCGTACCAGTATGAGTTTGCAAGACTCAATGTCACCTATACGGTCATGAGTAAAAGAAAGCTTTTGGAACTGGTTGAAGGCGGACAGGTTTCCGGCTGGGATGATCCTCGACTGCCTACGATCGCCGGATACAGAAGAAGAGGTTATACACCGGAATCTATTTTGAATTTCTGTGATCAGATCGGTATAGCAAAAGCAAACTCTATGGTAGATGTAGCACAACTTGAATTTTGTATAAGAGATGATCTCAACACAAAAGTACCGCGTATCATGTGTGTGCTTGACCCGCTAAAAGTGACCATAGAGAATTATGAAGGCGAGGAAGCGCTTGATGCTTCCTACTACCCGCATGATGTACCCAAAGAGGGTTCAAGAAAACTGCCTTTCTCCAAGGAGATCTATATAGAGCGTGATGACTTTATGGAAAACCCTCCAAAAGGGTACTTCCGTCTTACACCGGAGCAACCCGTGAGACTTAAACACGGCTATATTATCACCTGTAAGGAAGTCGTTAAAGATGCCAGTGGCACTGTCACAGAGATAAAAGCAGTGTATCATCCTGAGTCTAAAAGCGGCTCGGATACCAGCGGTATCAAAGTAAAATCTGCCATACACTGGGTGAGTGCCAAAGAGGCTATAACGGTAGAAGTAAGGCTTTATGACAGACTGTTCAAAAATGAAATTCCCGAAGGCGTAGAAGATATCAATCCGGATTCTTTACGTGTGATCAAAAATGCGCTGATCGAGCCTGCGGTGATCATCGATAAACCGGATGAGAGATTCCAGTTTGAGAGGCAGGGGTACTTTTACGCTGATCCAGTTGATTCCCGGGATGAAGCCCCTGTGTTCAATAAAATTGTCGGTCTTAAAGATTCCTGGGCCAAAAAGACCAAAGCAAGTACAAACGAACCTAAGCGTGCATCTAAACCTCAAAGAAAAAAAGTACAGGTTGATGGTGAAGTTGTACCCATGAGTGAAGCGCAGCAAACACTTTTCGATACGTACACAAGTAAATTCAAACTAAACTCTGAAGTAGCCAATACACTGGCGCGTGATGCACAGCTCTCCTCATTTTATGAAGAGGCTTTGGCTCTCTTGTCCAGCCCTGTCGCTTTAGCGAACATTGTTGCCAATGAAGTGGCAAGAGAGTTAAAAGAGAAAGAGGCATCAGGACTTGCATTTTCTGCGAAACAGGTATCAGCGCTTGTTAAAATGCTTGATAATGAGACTATTTCAAGCAAGATCGCCAAACAGGTATTTGAAGAGATGGCTAAAACGGGAGAAGATCCGACACAGATCGTTGAAGCCAGAGGACTGGTACAGATCAGTGATCCTGCTGTCATTTTGCCTATTATTGATGAAGTCATTGCAAAGAATCCGGACAATGTTGCCAAGTTCAAAGCAGGAAACAGCAAGCTTCTAGGCTTCTTTGTCGGACAGGTACTGAAAACCACCGGAGGAAAAGCAAACCCGCAAGTGGTCAATGCACTGGTAGTGCAGCAGTTGAATGAAGCCATGCCGGAGCCTGACAGATGTTAAGATTTGCTTCATCACCGACAGGCGATATGAATATAGGCAGCCTGCGTATTGCCATTTTGAATTATCTTGTGGCACAACAGAGAGATGAACCTTTAATCGTGCGTATCGAAGACGGGGACAAAGCACGGAACATAGAGGGCAAAGATACTGAGATCATGCAGATACTTGAAAAATTTGCCATCAAACATGACAATGTCTTTCACCAGAGCGAACATTTGCATATGCACCAGACACTGGCGATCCGGCTGCTTGAAGAAGGGAAAGCTTTTGTCTGTACCTGTACCCCCGAAGAACTTGAAGCAGACAGAGAAGAGGCAAAAAAGAACAAAGCTGCCTACCGCTACTCCGGCCGCTGCCATGATGCCAATAAAGAAGAACTTGCAAACCTCAAAGAGAGCAGGATACCTTTTGTTATCCGTCTGAAAAAGCCGGCACAGGACATCGTACACCATGATCTTATCAAAGGTGACATCGTGACCACACCCGATGAAGTGGACTCTTTTGTGATCCTGCATGCTGACGGTACACCCACCTACAACTTTGCCTGTGCCTGTGACGATATGCTTTCCGGAGTAAATTTCATACTCCGCGGGGAAGCGCACTTGAGTGATACGCCTAAACAGACACACATCAAAATGCAGTTGGGCTACAAAGAAGAGACCTCTTATGCGCATCTGCCGGTCATCCTCAATAGCGAAGGGGAGAAGATGGGCAAGCATGATGATGGCTTTTTGGTCAAATGGCTTTTTGAAGAGGGCTTCATTCCCGATGCCATACTCAACTACCTGCTGCTTTTGGGCAATGCGAAAGCACCCAAAGAGATCTTTACCCTGCCTGAAGCGATAGAGTGGTTCAAACTGGAAGAGATTTCAAAGTCCTCCGCAAAGTTTGACATAGACAAACTGCGTTTCATCAACAGGGAACACCTCAAAATGATGGATGACAAACGCCTCTCGACCCTTTTTGGCTTTGCTGATGCAGATATAGGAAAACTGGCAAAACTCTACATTGAAGAAGCCAGCACACTCAAAGAGCTCGAGAACAGGATCAAACCTGTCTTTTCTCCCAAGGACTTTGAGGGAGAATGGGGTGAACAGATGAGGATCATAGAGAAACTCATTATGGAGCTACCTATGATCGACACTTTTGACAAATTCAAATCAACCATCATCAAAGAGAGCGGACTCAAAGAGGAAGACTTATTGAAACCGCTCAGAGTTCTTCTTACCGGTGCGGAACACGGTCCTGAACTCAATGATATCTATCCGCTAATCAAACCCTATTTACTGGAGGTCGCATCATGAATGCACTTATCTATTCTATTGTTCAACTTTTACATACCATCATCACAGTTTACATCTGGATCGTTATTATCTCGGCACTTTTAAGCTTTGTCAGACCTGATCCGAGCAACCCTATCGTACAGACACTCTACAGAATGACAGAACCTGTCTACCATTGGCTTCGCCAGAAAATGCCTTTTTTGGTGATGGGGGGGTTAGATCTCAGCCCGCTTGTTATCATTTTGGGACTACAGTTCCTCGACACCTTTATGATGCGTACACTTTTAGGGTAAGGAATGATCAAAAAACTCCTTCTGGCAGTCATGCTGATACTCGTAGGCACTTTGACACTTGAAGCAAAGACTTACTCGTTCAGTCAGGTCAGACATATGCCCCTGAGTGTTGAAAAAGATTACTACATCTGGCGTTTTTTAATGCGGCGGAGTACTACAATTACCCAGGCGCAGATCATTATCAAAGATGCGAAGTATTTAAATAAAAAACTGAAGACCGCATACAGGAAAAAGACTGGTTTCGCTGCGACCATTCCAAAAAGGATCCCGCCTCCTACACGACGAAGCACCACCGACTGGAAAGCCAGGTCCAACGGAAATAAATCATTTGACTATGCTATCAAAATGGTCGAGAAGAACCAACTGGGAAAAGCGGCACAGAATTTCAATGCCGCCTATAACCAGTATGTCGACCGGTGGGACAAAGATAAATGCCTCTTTTGGCTCTACAAGGTCACCAATAAAAAGATCTATCTCAACAAACTGAGAAAAAGCTACCATATCAATATGTACACGCTTCTTGCTGCAGATATCACCAACAGCAAATACCCGCGAACGATCGTGACACCGTCAATTAAAAGAAGTACTGTATACGGTCTGGATGAGAGCAACCCGATCCACTGGGCGAAGATCAAAGCAAAAATGAATCTCCCGTCCACCGACCTGGAAGATCTGGCTGATCTATGCAGATCCAAAGCAACTATCGGGATGCATACCTATCTCAAAGCCAAAGCCTGTAATTATAGGAAATCATATTTTCCTTTCCCTTACAGACGTACTATGAGAAAGTTTCCCAAAGAACGTCAGGCACTCATTTATGCGATCGCCAGACAGGAGAGCCGTTTTGTTCCTGCTTCGGTCTCACGCTCTTTTGCACTGGGAATGATGCAGTTCATGCCTTTTCTGATCGACCATGTAGCAAAAGAAAAGGGGCAACATATTGACTATGATGACATTTTTAAGCCTCAAAAAGCCATAGAGTATGCAGATTTCCATCTTGACTACCTGAACAAATGGCTCTATCATCCACTGTTTGTCGCCTATGCATACAATGGCGGTATAGGATTCACCAGACGGCTTCTCAGACAGAAGGATTATTTTAGAAAAGGTCCTTTTGAACCTTACCTGAGCATGGAGAAAATGACAAATGTCGAAGCCAGAGAGTATGGGAAAAAAGTGCTGACCAATTATGTGATCTACATGAACAAACTGGGTAAACCTACACGTTTGCTTCCTTTGATCAATATATTGACCACACCTTCCCGAACAGATCGGTTCAGATAGTTTTTTAAAAAGCTTTTTTGCTCAAAACATACTTTGCAACTTTTGCAAAGTGCAGTTCTCCTTTTCCGTAATAATCACTTTCAAAGAGTAATTTAAGACTTTTGCTGTTGGTATGGGGGAAAGTGAACAGATAAAAGTGTGTCCATTCTGAAGCAAATGAAATTGTTTTCAACAGCGGATCATTCTTTTGCAATACTTTTACACTTTTGGGCTCTGTCCCGTTCAAGGTGATCTCATACTCTCCGCTGTCCACAAATTCATCTTCATCATCGACATAGAGGCCAACAATGAATTGTTCATCACGTTTATCCTCTTTGTCACTATTGGGTTCAAACAGGTAAGTAGCAGTAAGCAGGATCTTGGTGAATTGGCCGTCTTTTAAAATTGTTTTTTCAGTTCTCTGCAATTGATGATGATACGCTTTGTTCTTCTGATAGACAGTAAAGAATTTTTCCTCCTCTTTACTGCTGCAGCCGACCAGGAGAGCCGCAACGGTGATACTGAGCAATAATTCACGCATAGACTCTCCTTTTAGGCGATGATTTTAACATAGTTTCAATAAAGGTTAATGTATAATCTTAAAGATAGTTACAAAGGTTTCAATGTGAACAAAAGAGTTGCCGTAGCATTTACCGGACCGTCAGGAAGCGGTAAAACCACACTGGTTGAAAAAGTTGCCAAAATACTGATACAGAAGCGTAAAGTTGCGATCATCAAAAATGATCCCAAAGACAAAGCTGTTTTCGATGTTGAGGGCAAAGACAGTGACAAGTTCAGCAAAACAGGCGCTGAAGTCGTTGTGACCTCTCCTACCCGTACTACCTACTTTTCACAAAGAGAAAAAACCCTGGATGAGATTGTAGCGATGATCAATGATTTTGATATACTTCTGGTAGAGGGGCTTAAAACACTGCCTCTTCCTCGTATTGCAATATTCAGAGATAAGATAGACGAGAGTTATTTCTCATGCAGTGAAGCCATTGCCGTGGATGACTCAATCGATACTGCAGACTACAGTGTACCAGAGAACATCAAGATACTGGATCTGAACAACGACAGCGAAATTATTGATTGGATCAATAATAATGCCCAAGAGATATAAAAAAGGATAGACAAAGATGCAAACCATATTCAACACAGTAAAAGAGATAGCCCTTAAAATAGACCATGCCATTAAAACCGAAGATCTGGGATATTGCGACAGTTCCAATTCATCCGGTGAAGATCAGCTTAAGCTGGATGTGAAGAGTGATTATATCATTGAAGAGTCATTTAAAAATGTTTCACTGGTAAAATCACTTGTCAGTGAAGAGAAAGAAGGTGTCCTGGAACTGCATGAAAACGGAAAATACACGATCTGTTATGATCCGCTTGACGGATCCAGTCTTGCAGACGTTAACCTCTCTGTAGGTTCTATATTCGGTATTTACGAAGGCGAGCTCAAAGGAGAGAACCTTGTGGCCTCCGCCTATGTGGTATATGGACCAAGAATAGAACTTATGACCGCGGTCAAAGGTGAGAAACCAAAACATTACCGCGCACAGGACGGACTGTTCGATCTTGTATGCAAAGAGGTCTCACTCAATGAAAAAGGCAAACTCAATGCACCCGGCGGTACACAAAAGAACTGGGCTGATTATCATAAAACATTTGTGGATGATCTTTTCTCTGAGGGCTACAGACTGCGCTATTCCGGCGGTATGGTGCCCGACCTGCATCAGATCCTGCTTAAAGGCGGCGGTATATTCTCTTATCCCGCTACTTCTGACGTACCCAACGGAAAGCTCAGACAACTCTTTGAAGTGATACCCTTTGCCTTCATTTATGAGCAGGCAGGCGGTCATGCCATCGATAACAAAGGCTTAAGACTGATGGAACTGGTACCCGGACACCCTCACGATACCAGCCCCTGTTTCTTTGGTTCTAACTATGAGATCAAGAAACTCAAAGATGCCTACGGAATTCAAGCCTGATGTCCGAAGAGGTGCTTGACGAGTGGCAGATCACCCTCAAACAGAAAAAGATCGAGGTTGATGACTGCCAGCATGAAAAACAGCTAACAAGCTGCCTCAAATGTGAAAAAATACTTGACTGTACGTTAAGAGATGCCTATGTCAAAGCAGTCTATGACAGTATGAGCAAAGGCAAAGGCGGAGGCTTTGAGTTTTAGCATTCTTGTTTAAAGCATGCTCAAAAGCCTGGAAGACTTCTTCAACTCTATCAACATCTCATTGGCATTGGCAAGCGGTTCTGAAGCCTCATTAATGACCTTATCCAGAGAATTTACCAGTTTGTCCAAAGGCAGTTGATTGATCTTGTAATGGATGCAAAAAATATGAGATGGCAAATGACAAGATCATCAAGGGCATCTTCGTTTTCAAGTTTCATGGATATAATTAATAAGAACGCTACAAAGGGAAACAATGCGTATACTCTCTATAGGTAAGACTATCGTGCATGATGATCTCGAGATTAATTCTATAGAAACCTCCTCTCTTTCCGACCAACATGATATCGCCCATTATGACTATGTTATCATCAATGGCGGAGACGGGACGATCAGAAGGGTTTTGTCTCAATTACATACTTTGGAGAATTTACCCATATTCATCCTGAACCCTACCGGTTCTTTCAATGTTGTGGCAAAGATCCACCGTGCACCCAAGATCACAAAAGTACTGGACATGCTTGCTGAGGGAGAAAAACCGAAGATTCAGAAACACCATATTTTCAAACTCAATGATGAACTGTTTCTCTTTTCTGCCGGGAATATGGGAGATCTTCAACATATTGCTCTCTCGGAAACGCTGCGTTTCGGATGGCTCAAACACGGCATAGCCAAATATATCCTTGCTGTGCTTTTTCTTTTGCCCGTTCACCTCATCATGACCCCTTTTATGTTGATAAGCAAGACACGTTTTTTCATTTTTACACCCGCGAGGTTCATTAAAAAACTGGGGTCTTTTTATGGTGAAGTGCCAAAAGCATTCAGTATCGACCTTGATAACGAATATAATATGTTGGAACTGGACGGAGATATCGTGAATGTGAAAGGAAGGCACCTGCAGATACAACAGGCGGGAAATGTGCCTGTTGTTACACAGTAAATTTTACTTTACAATAAATTAATATTTTTACTGCTACATGTATACGCATCCTATAGAGTTTTATAATATTCTACGACACGCTGGTCTACGTGAATTACCCTTTCAAGATAACGTGAAAGATCTCCTCTGCCAAAGTCTATCTTCAGTCTTTTAGGGTCTATGGCTCTTGAAATGGCGACATAGAACTGGCTGGGAGCAAAGATATTGTCCACATTGCAGACAAGATTGTCTATGCTCATACCCTGTGATTTGTGTATGGTGACGGCATACGCCAGTTTAAGAGGGAACTGAGAGAGTGTGGCCAGAGAGATGGTTTCTATGGTACCGTCCTCTTTGACTGCCATATCGAGCAGATCGAACTCATGCCGTTCTACACGGACATATTCATTTTCTTTTTCGACGATAAGATGATCATCTTCTATCTTTTTAAGGATCCCGCGTTCACCATTGACGAATTTCCCCCATTTATTCACGGTAAACAGAATGGGTACCCCCTCTTTGAGCGTCAGCTGTTCTGAAATGGGCAGCATTTTTTTCCATCCTGCCAGCTTTTTTTCATGGACTTTCCCGAACATTTCCACATTCGCAAAAAGAATGGTCTCTTCACTTTCAAGCTCATTGATCCTGGCACGGTTGGTCTGTTCCACTTCCAGGTTGCGTCCGTAAAGATAGGTCGGATCTTCCTCTAAAGCTTCATTGTTCCAGAGTCTCATCATAAAAGAAACTACCTCTTCATCGCAGATGCCCTTGCGTACTTTGGAGAGAATGTGGGTGAACTCTGCATCGGTGGTACGTTTCATCTCTCTCAGTTCAATGACCATCAGGTCAAAACGATCCCATGCCATGGATTCAAAGGCATAAAGTTTGTCTCCAAAGACATCATTTCGGTTGTTCTGCTTCTGTACCGGCGGCAATTGGAAGAAGTCACCGACAAACAATACTTTGCCAAGATAGCCGTAGTTGTTCAGACGGTAAGCGATCATATCTAGCAGGTCGGTACTGACCATGGATATTTCATCAATGATGATCAGGTCCGTTGCTTTAAGCATTTTCTTCAGATCAGACAGTCTTTTTTTGGCTCTTTTGTCACCGGCATTCAACTCATCAAAATTCGAAGCGATCCCGAAAACAAAAAAACTGTGTACTGTAAAACCGCCGATATTCACGGCAGATACGCCGGTTGAGCCCAGAGAGACCACCTGTTTGCCACGTTTACGGTAATCTCTGATCACTTCATTGGTAATATAACTTTTTCCTACTCCCGCACCGCCCGTTAAGAACACATTACTATACTTCAGCGCTTCGAGTACTTCTCTTTTATCTGCCAAAACCCATCCTATGATTGGTTTCTTTAGTAAAGCCGGCCTTGTCTATCATCCCTCTGTCACAGCTACTGTGTATCTCTTTACCGTTCCGAAGCTCTGTACCCAGTTCATCACTCTCTCCGCCAAGATGCAGCCAGAGTTCCGTGACAAGTCCTTTGTGACATCGCATCTCAACCCGCTTTCCGGCACCGGTACCAAAACTCTGGTCAAAATGTTGACGTACCTGTTTCAGGGTCACTCTTTTTCCGATGTTTTTCTCAAAAAACTTACTGACCTCTGTCTGATGGAACTGCTCCAGCAGAGAGATCTCTTTGGCAAAATAACGCTCAGCATCCGTTCCGTAACAAGTACCGTGTTTGATCCATTCATGTTTATGAAGGTTGGAAGCCACACCCGGCATATGTTTTTTCAAACGTTCATAAGTCTCTTTGCTCAAATCCGGTGTCGGCAGTTTGTTCCAGTGCTTGTATTTATCCATAGTGATGTATTTCCGTTCAACACCGCAATAGGCTCTGTTTGCAGGCTGCGGCCAGAGTCCGTGCAGGATGAAGTGACTCTCGCGGTGTTTGGATCGGTACAGGGTAAAGACATTACGTTTGCACTCTTTTTTGTATCTGTGTGTTTCGCAGAAGGCATTGTGCCAGGAGAGTGCCAGAAGATTCTTCTGTGAGATCCCGCTATTTTCATATTTTTTAGTATGTACCGTGCTGCCCGTCTTTTTATTAGACGCTTTTATAGTGCTGTCTATACTGTTATGTGCCTCTTTCTTCATAGGAAAACAGTTTTCATCCACCCAGCGCTGTGCCGGCTGTTCTCCTTTGACAAGTATGAGGTACTGCCCTTTATGGTGGTCCAGTATCATATAGCGTTTGTCCGTCTCGAGCATCACATGGTGACTGTTCTTTGTATGTTTCATATTGTTGAAAGTAGGACAGGACTTAGCAGGGTAAAGCTCCTGACGTGCAAAAAGGCCGAGTGTCAAAAAAAGAAGTAAGGTAAGTAGTTTTTTCATGGTTGACATTATATCGTTTTGGGATAAGTTTTGCTATGATTCTTCTATGATATTTGAAACTTTGGAAAGACTGCCCCGGGACTACGGTACAAAACGAAAAGCACCCTGCCCGCATACGCGCAAGCGGAGCAACATGATGCTGAACCCCCTGCAGTTGAAACATCTCAACCGCATGGATGACAGCCCTGCCGATATGATCACTCTCAACCTTGAAGATGCCATTGCCCCGTCACGCAAAAAAGAGGCGCTGCACAACATTGCTCTTTTCTTTTCCCACATGGAAGCATCAAAAAGCTTCATCATCGTACGTACCAATCCGCTGGATGTTGGCGGTGCAGAAGAGATAGCATTTTTGAATGATTTTGCTTTTGATGCAGTACGTTTATCGAAAGTAAAAGACCAGACAGAGATCGCCAAAGCCCTCAC
>FXBE01000026.1_pt1 | contig 19873 bp, 22 predicted proteins | sample 5335311 | NCBI WGS metagenome assembly FXBE01 (sample SAMEA103928390, study PRJEB20085) | sediment metagenome | biome: marine biome; feature: hydrothermal vent; material: sediment | place: Atlantic Ocean | collected 2013-08-06T02:46:56 | depth 0.05 m | reverse complement strand
TGATACTCACATTCTCTTTGAGCGGCGCATGGGCTTTGTTCCACTTCAGCATAAAGGCAAAATCACCGATGCCCGCTGCTGCAAGTGTTTTAATAGGACCTGCAGAGATCGCATTGACCCTGATACCGTCTTTTCCTAGATCTTCAGCCATGTATTTCACTGTCATTTCAAGGGCAGCTTTTGCTACACCCATGAGGTTGTAATTGGGGATCCATTTCTCCCCACCGTAATAAGAGAGCGTTAGAACAGAAGCATTTGAAGAAAGGACCGGTTTAAGTTCACGTACGATTTCGATCAATGAATAAACAGAGATGTCCATCGCCACATCAAAGGCCTCTTTTGAAATGTCTGTAAACCGTCCGCTCAAACCCTCTTTGGGAGCAAACGCAATAGAGTGGACGATGAAGTCGATCTGACCCATATCTTTTTCAAGTGATGCTTTTAACGCTTTGATCTCTTCAGGTTTGGAGACATCACAGGGATAGAGTCTTGTTCCACAGTCCAGATCTTCTGCTATAGGAGCCAGCTTTTGTTCAAATCTTTCATTAAGAAAAGTGATCGCCATCTCGGCGCCCTGTTCCCGGCATGCTTTTGCAATACCGTATGCGATAGATTTTTTGTTCGCTATCCCGAGAATAACCCCTTTTTTTCCCTTCATTACCATTAAACACGCTCCTAAAATAAATTCCTGTATTTTATCATCATTGAGGTAAAATATAACAATTACGCACAGGAAGCATGGCCATGTCAACAGAGAAAAAAATACTTATCATCAATACCGGCGGTACATTCAATAAATCCTATGATCCGATCAAAGGAAAATTAGCAGTGGATCAGGGTGCAAAAGCACTGAAATCCCTGGCATCCAAATGGCTCTGTGATCTTGAGATCATCAATATCATCGGGAAAGACAGTCTGAAGATAAACAGCCATGACAGACTGGAACTGCTTGCGATCATCAGCCAGTCTGCCTTTAACGACATTATTGTGATCCACGGCACAGACACTATAGATCTCACTGCTGAGTATCTTGCAGATGCAGATATGGAAAAACGCATTGTACTGACCGGTGCTATGGTGCCTTACAGTATTGACCCGGTAGAAGCTACTGCCAATTTTGCTTCTGCTTTCGGATTTATCCGAAACATGAACGAAAACAAAATATTTATCATTATGAACGGTCTCTTTTCCGAATATGATAAAATCAAAAAAGATAAGAAAAAAGGGAAGTTTATCAATAAATTTTGATATACTTACATGAAATAAATAATATTAACAGGATACTATTGATGAAAAAAAGATTATTGATTGCATTGGTTGCGGGACTTACTTTTACTGCATGTACAGATTCAACTGTTTCACTTGCACCACAGCCGGTATACCAGGCGCCGACAGAAGCCAAGATGGCTAAATTCAAGCCTGTCATGACTGAAGTGGCACTCAGTACAAGAAATGACCCGAAGTATAATAAAATGACAATCAGACAGGAAGACAAGCAATGGTTCCAGGATCTTATGTACCGTTACTGGGACAGAGAGATCACAAGATCACAGTTTACTTCAGAAGGTATTTCAAGATATCCCGGTCACAATTATGAATTTGCATTTATTGCAAACGGATTTCAGAAACGTTCATAAACACAAGTCCTATTCGTAAGAAATAGGATCTTTGACTCCTGCCTGTGCAAAACCGCGCAAGCGTAACCTGCAGGAATCACATACACCACAGGCTTTCTCTTCAGACTGATAACAGCTCCAGGTACTTTCCAGCGGCACTTTCATTTCCAAAGACTTTTGTACGATCTCAGATTTTTTCATCGCTACAAGCGGCATTTTAATTGTTAGATTTGTTTCATCTCTGGTTCCAAGATTGATCGCTTTTTGCATCTGCTCTATGAAAGACTCTCTGCAGTCAGGATAGCCAGAGCTGTCCTCTTCAACCACACCGATGAAGAGTGCTTCTGCACCATGCTTCTCAGCCACAGATGCGGCGATAGAAAGAAATATCCCGTTTCTGAACGGTACATAAGTCACAGGCACTCCCTCTTCTATACCTCCTGTCGGTATCTCAATGCTTTTATCGGTCAAAGCCGAAGCACCTATCTGCTCAAAAAACGGAAGGTCAACTTCATACACTTCTGCCGCTTTCACATCGGCTGCGATCTTTCTAAAGCATGCCAACTCTTTTTGCTGTGTACGCTGTCCATAGTTAAAATGCAAAGCAGTAATTTCATACCCCTCATTCTGAGCTATTTTTGCTGAGAGTGCACTGTCCATACCTCCGGAGATTATACATACTGCGGTTTTTTTCATTTGATGCTCCAAGTGAAGTGATTTACTACTATTTTACCTAGATTTGGGTAAACTTCGAGCATGAATATTATAGATTTGGACAATCAGACAGAACTGCATATCGATCTTGATCCGCTTGAAAAGATAGCGCAGTCACTCACAGACAGGGAAATAGAGCTTATTATTACTGATAATAAAACTATTGCTGCCCTCAATCAGGAATACAGGTCAAAAGATACAGCAACAGATGTATTGAGTTTTCCTGTGGAAAATGCGGTAGCCCATATGCCTCTGGGTTCCATTGTCATCTCTGCAGACTTTGTTCAAACAAAAGCAAAGAAACTGGGGCACAGTGACAAAGATGAACTCTTCCTTCTTTTTATTCACGGATTGCTTCATCTTGTGGGATACGACCATGAAAACGATAATGGTGAAATGAGAAAAAAAGAAAAAGAGCTGATCCAAAGATTCGATCTGCCTTCCAGCCTTATAGTACGAACCGAGGAGCTATAAATGAATTTTGTTATTTTTGTCATTGCTATGGGTATTCTCATCTGGGGAGCTGAAGTGATCATCAACCAGAGTGAACGTATTGCGCTCAAATTCAAAATACCTGAATTTATCATTGGGGCAACACTGATCGCGCTTGGTACATCTTTACCTGAAATGGCAGCATCCGTAGCAGCAAGCTACGACGGTAAAGCAGATATCGCTATTTCCAATGTCATAGGAAGTAATATCCTGAATATTACTTTGGTACTGGCAACCGTATTTCTGATCGCAAAGAAGATCACCCCTACCAGAGACTTCTTTGCCAAGGACAGTACCTGGGCACTGGTACCTGTACTCGTCTTCATTCTTATGATATTGGATGGTGTCATCTCAAGATTTGATGCCTCTCTTCTCCTTCTGTTAATGGGTGCCTACCTGCTGTTCCTGCTTCAGGATGCAAGAAATATACCGGATCTTGAAGATCTTGAAGAAATAGACAACAGCAGTTTTTCCTGGCGCAATGTCATTCCTCTTCTCATACTCGGCTTTCTACTGGTCATTATTGGTGCACATTTTACTGTCGAGAGTGCCTCAGGGATCGCAAGAGACTTTGGTATCTCCGAATGGATCATTGGTATCATTATGATATCGTTGGGAACATCACTCCCTGAACTGATTGTAAGTATTTCTGCAGCAGCCAAAGGGAAAGTTGATATGGCCATAGGGAATATCATCGGTTCCAATATGGCAAATACCACCGTGGTTCTTGGAACAGCTGCAATGGTAAATCCTATGCCGATCAATGCCTCTGCCTATATCTTTGATATTGCAACCATGCTCATTGCCACACTGCTGCTTGTCTTTCTTACCGCAAACAAACTCTATACAAAATCGGCAGGGATCAGCCTCATCATCGTTCTGGGACTCTTTTTAAACAATACTTTACAAAGTATATAAAGAGTGTTTCTCCCAAGGTTTTTTACCAGACAGAAAAGCAGTCTGCCTAGAACAGGTCCTCAACCGAACGGTTCACTTTCTGTCTGATCGCTCTGTTTTTCTTGACAGTCTCTTTATCAATAATGATCGTAGCATTCTGCTCTGTCGTATTCTTTTCTGCCGTCATGTAGTCACTTACATTTGTATTGACCGTTTCATCTTTTGCTTTGTTGTTGAAGTAACCTTTTTTATAGAGCCAGTTATAGATTTCTGCAGCCAATGGAGCAGAAGTACTTCCTCCGTGTCCTCCATGCTCTACCAGTACAGTAACAACAAACTGAGGATTTTCATACGGTGCATACGAAGTGAACCAGGCATGGGATCTGTGAAAATAGGCAAGCTGTGATTCTTTCAATCTTTTCGCACCCTGCGGAATGGATGTGACCTGGGAAGTTCCTGTTTTACCTGCTACTTTTATAGGGAGAGCATGCATCACTCTATACCCTGTACCGCCTGGTGTGTTACAAACATCAAACATTCCCTTTCTCACTTCATATATATAGTTGTCAAACTTGATCGGCTTTATTATATGCTTGGTCAAATTACCGTCTACGATCTTTGCAAGTCTGGGAGTAACCAGATTTCCTGTAGCCATAAGCGCAGTATAGCGTGATACCTGTAAAGGTGTCACCAGGTCATACCCCTGCCCGATCGCAGCAATAACTGTTTCACCCAGATACCATGGCTGCTTGAACCTTTTCATTTTCCATGCTTTGTCAGGAATAACACCGGAGTATTCACGAGGCAGATCCACGCCGGTTTTAACACCAAAACCAAATTCATGTAAATATTTCGACATGGCATCGATGCCGACCTGTAAACTTTTCTTGTAAAAAAAGACATCGCAACTCTGCATGATCGCTTTACGTACAGCAACAGTACCGTGCCCGCTGTGTTTCCAGCATCTGAACCTGTGTGAGCTGTTACCGATGGTCATATACCCTTTACAGTATTCCGAATGATTCAAAATACCGGGTTTGGCTTTTTCAAAAGCCATCGCCATTCCCGGTTTGATCCCTGATCCCGGAGGATAGGTCCCGTGGATGATCTTGTTAGTGAACGGATGGTTCAAGTCTTCCTGAAGGGCTTTCCAGTCTTTTGAAGATATGCCTCCGACAAAAAGGTTCGGATCATATGCAGGATAGGAGACGGCGGCAAGGATCTCACCATTGGTGCGCATGACCACAGCCACCCCGGTCTCCTTCTTTTTCAAAAAATATTTATGGATCAACTCCTGAAGTTCAATATCAATATTCAGTGTAATATTCTTGTTGTCTTTGGGTGGGACCATTTCAAGCTGATCAACCGCTTTGTTCGTCGCAGTGACCTTGTTGACCACATATCCCAGTTCACCCTGAAGAACATTATTATAGTACCTTTCAAGGCCGCTTTTCCCAACTTTTCCGACTTTGTCTACTACTTCATTTTTTTCATTCTCTTTTCTGTTCGATCTTCCGGTATATCCGACAATATGCGCCACATATCTTCCATAAGGATAATAGCGTTTCGTTTCCGCTTCTATCTTGATCTCATCATAGATACTGAGTTTTGGATAGGCAGCCATCATGTCAGCATACGGAATAAAATTCACCACTTTGATATATTTATGATTATAGGCCGAACTCTCTTTCTTATACACTTTATGCATGATCGTTCTGTTAAGATCCGGGAAAGTATCTATCAGCACATCGATGATCTTGTCAAGTTTCGTTTCATTGCCGTCTTTTCTCGGACTGTATCTTAAATGCGGAACAATGGAAATGGAGAAACCTATCTGGTTCATTGCCAGAAGATTCCCGTTGACATCCGATATTTCACCTCTTACCGGCTTAATGAACTCTGTTCTCTCTACATTCTCTTTCGCCAGTTTTTCATAATAGAAATTTGACTTCACACTTACATGATACAGTCTGGCGATCATTAATCCCCAAATAATTAAAAATATGAATATCGAAATTTTATATCTCACAACAATACCACCACTAGAAGATCCACTACCAGTGAGTAGATCAATATATTGTCAAGTACAATGCTGCTGGTCTGGAAAATAAAATCATAGGATAATAATAATCCCAAATAGACAAAATCAATAAGGATCACACTCAATACCGGCTGGCATATCTTACATTTTCTAAAATAATTCAAATGAGAATAAAAAAGCATATAGACCAGCAGTGTGGCAATAAGTATCAGGAAAAAAGGCAAATCGAGATTGGCTTCAAGGTTCATAAAATAAACCAGGGAAATAACGATATAGGAGATCCTGTTGGTCTCCAGCCCTTTCATGAATAGGTATCCCATGACGCCTACAAGCAGGGGTAAAAATACATAAATTGAGATCAGCATCGGATAAAAGATTATAAATGCTACAAGCAACGCCCATAACAACAATACTTGCATTGTTTTATATACGATATCCATAAACTATTGACCTGAACCCAATTTATATACCAGTGCGACTTCATTACAGACCGGAAAATGAATACACTTGATACAGTCAGCCCAGATCTTATGCTCCGGGATCACTTCTTTGTTGATCTCTCTAAAACCGAGTTTATCAAAAAAAGCCGGCAGATAGGTCAGGACCAGTACATCTTCTTCCACCCCCAGTTCTTTTGCCTCTTTCAGGGTGAATTCTACCATTTTCTGACCGACTTTCTGCCCACGGTACTTTTCATCCACGATCAGACTTCGTATCTCGGCAAGTCTTTTTGAATGTACATGCAGTGCAGTATATCCGACAAGCACCCCATTCTCTTTTGCCAGAACATAAGAGCGGATATTGGTTGCCACTTCATCTTCACTGCGGTTGAGAAGAATACCGTCTTTGACTTCTGCAACCACAAGTGCCTGCATGGCAGGAATATCGCTCAGTTTTGCCTTTACCAGTTTGATCACACCTTTACCTCATCTGTTTTATTTGCCGCATCAATATTGAAAATAGTCTGAAGTATCTCATAGTGTACTCTGTCATGTCCGTTTTTTTTCAAATTCGATACGGTAATAGAACCCGGGAATTCCCGTTTTAATTTCGTCCGTTCTTTTTGATTGAGTTTGTCTATCTTTGTGAACACTGTCAAATATCTCTGGTCCGGACGGATAAAATCTGCAATATAGTTTTCTACATCATCATCGATCTTCGCATGGGGATGACGCGCATCACGCAAATGGATGAACAGACGTATCGAAACCCTGTTTTGAATAAACTCGACCAGATTCTTCTGCCACACCTCTTTCAGTGATTTGGAAACTTTGGCATATCCGAATCCGGGAAGATCCACAAAACGTACCGGATAACTTGACTCATTATACAGATAACGTGTTTCAAAAAAATTGATGAGCTGTGTCTTCCCCGGAGTTGCCGAAGATTTTGCCAGGTTTTTTCTTTGCGTCAGAGAATTCAATGTAGAACTTTTACCCACATTGGATCGTCCCAAAAAGACCACTTCACTCATATCTTCAGGCAGTGAATCGGCAATACTCTGTGCTGACTTGATAAACTCAGCTTCTACAATGCGAGGTGTACTCACTTCTTTTCCTTCGTATTAAAAATAAATTTTACAGGTTTCTTCTTACTGCCTTTCACATTTGCATTTCCCGTAATGCTATTGAGCGTGATCTCATCCCCGTTCACATGCCTTTTGTTCATAAGATCATCCACAATGGCTTTTCCTGTCAAAACATATTTGGAATCAACCGGATAATAGGTGACTTTGTCTGCACTTCCTTTATAAAAAGCTTTTTCCTGATCAATCTCAAAGGTTACTTTACCGATGGCTTCATATTTTTTGGTTTCATTGTTTTCATCAAAATAGACGATGATCTCATCTCCGTGTATCCAGCTTTTACCCTGTACAACTTTTGCATTACCAATGAAATGCACCTCTTTTTTCAAGTCTTCCGCTGTCATGGAAGTCGATGTCACATTCACTTTCTCTGCAGAAACAGTCAGAGTAAAAAAAATGGATACCAGTAATATATTTAAAAAATTCAATTTAAGCCCTTAAGTATGAAATTATATCATTTTTCCTTCGTATAAACGACAGCATCCACATTCGTTGCATATGCCTTTTTTCTCTGTGTCCAATACCGCAGTGTGTCTCCATGTATGATATTTTTTCCCATGACCGCTTTAAAAGGAGCGGTGACATCCAGTATCTTCTGTTTTTTATCATACACTGCATGTTCCGTATAGTAATTCGACCCCTCTTTTTGATTAAAAACAACATCATGGTCCAGATAAACTTTGTCACCTTTATAGACAGCGGTCTTTGAACGCAGCAGTCTGATACTGTCGCTGTGATAACGAAAGTTCTCTACCGTTAAAATACCCTTGTCGCGTACACCATACGTTCCATAAGAAACACCGATCGTTTTATTGGTATCCACTTCTGTGAATGTCGTATCGGTAAATTCAAGTTCAGTGGTCGGCATTTTTTTTAACACACTTTCATTGCTGATCTTCACAGTCAAAGCGACGGATAATATCACACCCACCAGAAAGATCAGAATAAACTCTAATTTTAAACCCATAAGTCCAGATACTTCTCTTCGAGTCCTTCTTTTTTGATAAGGTACTCTATCATTTCGCGTACCGCGCCGTCCCCGCCTTTTTTAGTGAGAATGACCGTCGCAATTTTATCGACATAGGCCGAGGCATCTCTCGGTACAAAAGAGATCTTTGCTGCTTTCAGCATTTTCAGATCATTAAGATCATCACCGATCGCTGCAACATTTTCCATTTTCAGGTCAAGTTTGTCAAGCAGGTCATCCAAAACCTCTTTTTTATTATCGATACCCTGATAAAAATGCTCAATATGCAGCTCTTTGGCCCGTCTGGCGACAATATTTGAAGATCTGCCGGTAATGATAGCCACCTGTCTGCCCAGTTTTCGCCAACTTGCAATAGCCAGGCCGTCTTTGACATTGAAAGATTTTATCTCATCACCGGCTTCACTGTAGGTAATATGACTGTCCGTCATCGTTCCGTCCACATCAAGAACGACCAGTTCAATACTCACAGGACACCCTTTGTACTCGGGATGCCTGCATTCTCATTAATGAGCACTGCTCTTCTGAGTGCCACGGCCAGTGCTTTGAACGCCCCTTCGATAATATGGTGTTTATTCTTACCACGGTTGTAAATGAGGTGACAGGTCATCGGCAGGTTAAAGACCAGTGCCCTGAAGAACTCTTCTACCAGCTCTACATCAAAATTCCCTACTTTTCCGCCTATCGGCAGTTCATAAACGAGGAAACCGCGATTTGACAGATCAATGTCACAGGTAATGCTTGCTTCGTCCATTACCACAGTGGCATTTCCGAAACGCTCTATGCTCTGCACAGGATAGATCGCTTTTCTCAATGCCTGGCCGATGACGATCCCCACATCCTCTACCGTATGATGATCATCAATATGTGTATCTCCTGTACAGTTGACTTCAAGGTCCATATGGGCGTGTTTTGTAAACGCTTCAAGCATATGGTCAAAAAAACCTACACCGGTATTGATCTGTGCTTCCCCTTTACCGTAAAGGTTCAACTTCACGCTTATCTGTGTCTCTTTTGTTTCTCTTGTTACTTCAATCATCTTTTTTCCTACTCTTAATTTCTTACAATAAATGCACCTTCAAGATTGTTACAGTCTTTAAAGTCTCTTGCTTCCTCTTCTGAACCGAAGCCCATCAGCCAGACACGGTACATCACCTCTCCGCTTCCATCCACATTATTGAAAGCTTTTACGACAGGCTTGTATTTTTTATACATGGATGCGAACATCTTTCTGGTGATCTCCGCCCCTTCACGACGTTTAAAGGCACCGACCTGAACACCAAAGTTGCTCAACCTCACACGTGTCTCGGTTTTACTCTCTTTACTTTTCGCGATCTTCGCTGCAGACTGTACTTTACCGGAAAAGCCGACTACCTGGATGGCGACTTTGGCAATCCCCATACGGTCAAGTCCTATCTCTTTTCCTGCCGCATAGGAACAGTCCAGGATACGCCCTCTGACAAACGGCCCTCTGTCGTTAATACGCACAATGGTACTTTTTCCGTTTTGAAGGTTGCTGACCTTTACCATAGTATCCATCGGCCAGGTCTTATGTGCTGCTGTACGTGCATACATGTTGTAAACTTCACCGTTTGAAGTGTGCTTTCCGTGAAAGTTAGGTCCATACCAGCTTGAGACGCCTTTCATCACCTGCCCGACTTTCACATAGGTCGGACTGTACCTTTTACCTCGAACGGTATAGCATTTCATCGTAGACTTCTGTCTTGCCTTGGACGTATATTTTGTTTTATAGGGTTTGACTTTGGATCTGGATGAACAACCGGTAAAAAACGAAGTAACTGACAATAACGCGACAATAACAGCAAAAGGAAAAAGTCTCTTCATAATACCTCAATATTTCAAGGGAAAAGACCCTTATCTTTTAAGCAGATATTATCACTTTATTTGACTTTATATTTGCTTGAGGGATCACTCCGACAACATCTTTTCAAATAACGCTTCAGTGACAGGGATCAGCAGTAAAGTATCAAGTGTCAACGCCTCATCTTCAAGTTTATTGGCAATTTTGATCTCTTCAGGACTGGTATCATACTTTACAGCCAAGGTTTCGAGAGTATCACCCAGCACAACATAATGGGAAATAAAATACGGTTTAACCGCAGGCTTCTCTTCTTTGATCTCATATTTCATATAAAAAAGCATCATCAACTCTTCAGGGATCATGATCTTGTACAAATGCTTCTTTTTGGGTATTACGCCATTTTTATATTGTTTGTTCAGTGCAAGCAGCGCTGATGTCTTCAAACCCAGGAGTTTTGCGATATCTGTCAATTTTGTACCTGACTCTACGTCAACCTGCATGAGAGAACCTGACTTGGATGTCTTTATTTCATCATAATCCAGGAATTCATCCTCTCCGATCATCGCGGCCAGGAGTATCTTTCTGATATAGTCCCGTGTTTCTTTGGGAAGGTATTTTTCATTTTCATCCAAAAGTATACTCAGATCATCACTCCCCGCTTTTCGAATGGCTTTTTCCAAACGTCCTTCTCCGCAATTATATGCCATCGCCGCAAGATACCACTTGCCAAACTGATCATTTAGTTTTCTCAGGTAAGTAATGGCTGCAGAGGTAGAGGAGACGGGATCGCAGCGTTCATCTACAGCGTTACAGACGGCAAGATCATAATGTTTTGCGGTGGAAGGCATGAATTGCCAGAGCCCTACTGCTTTTTTTGAAGAAACGACCGCCGGAGAAAAACCGGACTCGATCATAGAGATATAGACAAACAGATCCGAAAGTCCGTCTATCATCAGGTGTTCTTTCATTAAAGGAAGCAGTGCTTCTCCTTTTTTCATAGACCGTTCATAAAATTTTTTGATCTTTTTTTCATTCTTCAGGACATAGCGTTCAAATGACCTGTCATAAATATAAGATTCATCTACTCCGAACTCTGAAAAAACATAGGCATAACTCGGATATTTATCTGCAAGCGTGGCAGAGAGTGCATATACAGGTAAGAGTAAAACTGTTAAAAGTATTTTGAGTATATGCTTTTTTGCCATCTGTCAAATTCCGAACAGCCTGGATGCATTCAGTGTTGTCAGTGTTTCTATTTCGGCCCTTGAGATCGCAGAGAGTTCGCACATTTTATCTGCCACGAACGTTGTGTATGACGGTTCATTGCGTTCTCCTCTGTGCGGATGCGGGGTCAGATAGGGCGCATCTGTCTCTATCAACAGTTTCTCCTGCGGTATTTTAGGGTAAACATTGATGAGTTTACGGGCATTTTTAAAAGTAAGTACACCGCCGATACCATAATAGAAATTTTTAGACGCAAGTTTCAAGAGTGATTCATCGGCATTGTAACAATGCAGCACACCGCCCTCTTCCCCCGCATATTCCTGAAGTAATGCCAGAGAGTCTGCACTCGACTCACGGATATGTACGATCAGGGGTTTCTTTAATGCTTTTGCCCAAAGGATCTGGTCTGTAAAAACTTCTTTCTGCTTCTGCTTTTCTGCTGCAACGGCTTCTTCTGATTCAGGCAGCCTGAAATAGTCCAGGCCGCACTCTCCGATGGCAACACATTTGTTATGGTGTACAAATTTTTCCAAATAGCTTTTATCATAATGCTCTGCATCGTAGGGATGTACGCCTACAGCAAAATAGACATCCTCATACTGCTCAGATATGGCAACTGCCCGTTCAAGACTTTTAGGGTCCGCACCCGGTATGATGAATTTTTCAACCCCCTGTGCTTTGGCATTTGCCAACACAGTATCAAGATCATTATTGTAGCGTTCATCATCCAGATGACAATGTGTATCTATTAACATATTTTTTCTGTTTTCCTTCTCATTATTAGAGGTGCCCTAGAGTTATTTTTACAAGATTATATCCAAATTCTGCATTTATAGTACACCCTGAACCTGATTCTAATATTAAATAAGATATAGTTTTTACATGTATCTCATTAGAAAGGGGGGAGGATTTATGTTTGCATCCGTAGTTATTGGTGTATTTGTTCTTATTATTGCCATTATTGTATATGTTGAATATAAAAATGAAAAAACGTATCAGGAGGAGCGGAAGCACAGAGCGGAAGCACGCAGAAAATCCAAACCTTCCTACAAGCCTGAAGAGAAGATACAGAAGCCGGAACAGAAGAAAAAAGAGACTGTTCCCAAAAGAAAAGCTTCCGTATACGCTTCAAGAGAACCTGTTGTTTCCGCAGTAAAAAAAGAAGAAAAGAAATATGACCTGCCTGCCTGCGAATACCCAAAGTTTGATTACTCACGACTCTTGAAAATGGGGCTTTCCGAAGAAGAAGCCATAGAGTTCGGTAAAGAGCTTATTCCCCAGATAAAAGCACAGATACCCCTTATCAAAGAAGCCATGGGAAAAGAAGATTTTCACACTATGGAAAGACTGACCCACAGTATCAAAGGTTCTTCGACCACTGTTGGAACCGGCGGGATCTCTGACCTTTTGTCTGAGTTCAACACTTATCTTAAGACAGGTAAAGAGATAGCTGTTGCCGAAGCGTATTTTAAACATTTGAACCGTTATGCTGAAGCCTTGGAAAAACAGTTTGCCTAAGATCTGAGTTTTTTGGCAAACTCCAGCGCCTGGGAAGTAGGATTTTCTCCTGCGATGATACGTGCGATCTCCTCCACTCTACCTTCGTCATTCAGTATTTCTGCTTTACTTGATATATCCTCTTTCGTCACAACAATATGTTGTGCCGCCTTGGCAGAAAGATGCGGCTGATGCGATATGGCAAAGATCTGATACACTTTTGAAAGCCTGCTGATCATCTCCGCGATAGCGATCGATTCATCTCCCGAAACATTGGCATCGATCTCATCCAGTATAAGGATGCCCTGACGTACCGACTCTTTGGGAATAGCAGCCGCCATCATAGCAAGCCGGACCCGGTTGAACTCTCCGCCGCTGAGTGTATCGGTTCGTGAATTTCCAAGTATGACATCTACTTCATCCGTCCCCGATCCTGAAAGTTCTCTCTGTTCAAAGTCAAAATGTAATTCCGGAAGTTTCAATGCTGCAAGATAGCCTTTTAAAAGTACTTCAAGTGCTCTTGCTTCCTGTCTCCGCAGCTGTGAAAGTCGTGCAGCAATGATGTTCAACTCGGAAAATTCAATGTTCAAAAAAGATTCAAGCATACTCTTGTCCTGTTCTATATGCTTGTATCCTGCCAACTCTTTGACCTTGGCATCACGATACGCCAATGCTTCTTCTATGGATCCGTAACGGTTTTTGAGTGCGGTCAGGTCTGCAAGTCTGTCAAGTACCTCTTCCACATCGGTCTCCTCCAATTCATCTGCCAGATTTTCCGTCTCCTCAAAATCTGCACGAAGCTGGTTCATCATATCAGAGAACATGGAAACATCTTTGTCTAACAGTCTGTACACTTCTTCCACACTGGCTTCCGCTGTAAAGATCGTATTGGCAGCGTTCAGGGCATCTTTGATCTTGTCTATACGGGAAAGCTGCTGTTTGACTTTAAGCAGGGATTCTTCTTCATCGATCTTCGGATCGACGGTATTGATCTTTTCTATTTCATATTTAGTAAATTCAATCAACTCTGCCCGTTTGGCTGCATTTTCTTTGATCGTATTGAATTGTGCAATTTTTTCTTTATAGTTTGCATAACGTTTCCTGTACTCTTTGAGAGATCTTTTGTACATTTTGTCTTTAGCCGTCAGGACCGTATCGATCATTTGTAAAAGTGTTTCTGACTCAAATCCACCTCTGTCACGCACTGAGAGATATTTTACATAGGGAGAAAACATTTCTCCGAGTAGTTTCCTCGAAATATTCTGTCCATCCAAAAAATAACGAAGTTTCTCTTTTTTAACCGTTCTTATGGTCAGTTCATCTTCAAGCTCGAAAGCTTCACTCTTCAGTTTGGCCGGCTTTGACAAAGTGACTTCACATAAGGCTGCCGTACCTTTTACTGCATATCCGAAACCTGACAGTATGGAAGAGATGAGTACAGACTTCCCTGCACCGCTCGGACCGCTAAAAACGACCAGTCCCTGATCGAATTCAAGTTCCACTTCATTAAAGGTCACCAGATCACGGAAATAGAGTCTCTTGATCAAAGTTTGTCACCCCAGTGCAACTTCTCTCTTAATACTGAAAAATAATTACGTTCTTTTCTATGTAAAAGCTTCGCACCTTTTTTTGCACCTTCAATATACAAAATATCACCTTCTTCAAGTTTATACACTTCTTGTCCGTCAATAGTAGCGATCGCTTCATATTCTTCCGCATCCAATTCAATGCTAAAATCGGCAGGTACGACCAAAGGTCTTTGATTTCCCAAAGAATGTGATGAAATAGGCGTAACAATAAATGCCTTTGTAAGTGGATATACAACAGGACCGCCGGCCGCCAGGTTATAAGCAGTTGAACCCGTAGGTGTTGAAATAATCAATCCATCCCCCCGGTATGAGTTAAATCTTTCACCGCTGATAGAAGCATTGACCTGTACCATTTTTGAAGGTTTGGGACTCGTAATGACAACATCGTTAAAAGCAATAAAGTTTTTCTTTTCCCCCTCTTTCGATTCAAGATACCCTGCTATCATCATTCTGTCATCAATACTGTACTCACCGGCAAGCAGCATGTCTAAAGAATTATCAACTTCATCAATGGTCACATCCGCAAGAAAACCAAGCGTCCCCGCATTAATACCCATGACAGGTTTATGGTAGCCATATGATCTTCGTACCAGGGAAAGCAGTGTCCCGTCACCGCCGAGAGAAACCAGAAAATCGGATCGTTCGCACATGGTTTCAAACGGCACTCCCTCTTCCCTGATACCCTTGGCTGATTTTTCTGCCAGAAGTACAGAAATACCTCTGGCTTCAAACTCTGCCTTAATGCGTTCATAAAGCGGTTTGATATCAGGGTCACCTGGCTTCAGTATAAAACCTGCTGTATTGATCCGTTTCAGTTTTTGATTTCCCATAATTTTCCTCTTGACAATAATTACTATAGATTATCATAATGTTGCTTGTGGGGTTCAAAAACCTTTCAAATTGACATCTTTTACTCTCAGATATCTTGGAAGGTGTCACGAATTTTCAAAAATGCATCCAAATGTTCAAAAAAGAGATCTACCAGAACAGGATCGAACTGCTTCCCGCTCTCTTCTCTGAAATATTTCCATATCTGGTCATCACTCCAGGCTTTCTTGTAGATCCTGTCGCTGCCCAGAGCATCAAAGACATCTGCCAGTGTCGTGATGCGGCCGTAAATATGTATCTGCTCTCCCTTAAGTCCTCTCGGATACCCTGTCCCGTCATAATGTTCATGATGTTCAGATGCCACGATTGCTCCCGCTTTCAGTAAAGGACGTTCAGAGTATTGATGCAGCATCTCATACCCAAGCTGTGCATGGCTGTCCATGATCTTACGCTCTTCAGCATTGAGTCTGCCCGGTTTATTGAGTACCGCATCAGGAATAGCGACTTTTCCTATGTCATGCATAGGTGAAGCCTCTTTAAGCAGTCCACACTCTTCTTCAGGAAGTCCGTAACAGCGGGCCAGAAGTTTGGAATACTCCGCCACCCTTTTAACATGATTCCCTGTCTCTTTGGATCGTATCTCACCAATTGCACCCATCGTAAAGACAACCTCTTTAAGCGTATCTTTGATCTCTTTTTCAAGTGCGAGTACCTGTTTGAAATGTTTTTGCAATGCAAAAGTACGTTCATTCAGTGTAGCGACCATTGCGCCTATCTCACCTTCCTGATCGGTCTCGATCGCTTTAATGGTTTCAATGTTCTTCGATTCATCAGAGATCAACTGTGTAAAAATATCACGTATAGGGGTAATGACTGAATGCCGTACGATCAAATAGCCTAAAAAGCTGATGAGCATGGTCACAAGCAGTGAAATAAGTACCAACTGCTTTAAAAGTTCATTACTCTGTGAAAAAGCATTTTTGTACGGTATGACAATACCCAGTTTCCAAAATGTCCGGCCGTTATGATACAGCAGCCCAAAACTTTTTTCATGCAGGTAGGGATCTTTTTCGAGTATAAAACTTTTTTGAATATTTCCACTTTGATGGAATGACATATTCATGGTCCCAAAAAGATGATTTACCAGACCCAGGGCAGGACTTTTCTGCAGAATATCAGAAAAATGCTTACCGCATATATCTCTCTCTTTCGGAAATGCGATCACCACGCCCTTCCGGTCAAGCAGAAAGGCATAGCCGTCTATGCGTTTAGAGATCCTTTCCAAAAGCGGATCGATCTCGGATAAGCCTATATCTATCGTTGCCACACCTGTAAATGCACCGTTTTTGTAAAGAGGTGACGAAACAGTGATCATGGGGATCGAAGTATACGGATCGGTATAGACCTCAGACCAAAGGACACTGTCTTTCGGTAAAGACATAACAGATGTGAACCAGGGCTCTTTATAGTATGGCTTCACTTTAGGATCATGATAACTCTCATTCAGGGCCATGTGATGATCTTTTTTATCTCTGGAGAAAAAAAGTGCATCCCGTTCTTTCTGATCATCATCCATAGACGGCAGAGGCCAGACACCCCCGCTTATAATTGACGGGTGATCCAGTATTGCTTTGACCAGAACAGCATTGTCAGGGGAATGCCTGTCCAGTGTTTCCGCTATGTTTGCAAGCGATATTGCATAACTCTCAACCTTCGCCTGCTGCTTGTCTATATCTTCAAGCATCACTTCTCCGATGAGGACAAGTTTTTCAAATGTATTGTGTTCAATGTCTTTTTTGCTTACAAGCAGTACGGTGCCTATCATGGAAGCTGCCAATATCAGGGCAAAAAGAAGGAAAAAAAGAAATCCTCTGAATACAATACTTTTATAAAATTTGCGCATAAAAATATTATAGCAAAAGTTATAACAAATCAGCCCTATATAAAACCCTAATCTACTTTTAGCTATAATCGCGAACTAATTAATTATGAGGAACGCTCGTGAGAACACATTACTGTGCAGACGTAAACGAAAAAAATATTGGAGAAGTGGTCACCGTTGCCGGTTGGGTATCTTCCCGTAGAGACCACGGAGGGTTGATCTTTATCGACCTGAGAGACAAAGACCAGGTGGTACAGCTTGTCTGTGACCCTGCAGACAATGCAGCCGCACACAAGATGGCTGAAGAGGTCAGGGATCAGTTCGTACTCATTGCCACAGGAAAAGTACGTGCCAGAGGTGAAGGCTTGGAAAACCTTAAACTCAAGACAGGAAAGGTCGAGATCGTAGTGGACGAGCTTGTTATAGAAAACCGCTCAAAGCCTATGCCTTTTGACCTTAACGATGAGAAGGTGAATGAAGAGATCAAACTCAAGCACCGTTACCTTGAACTCAGAACACAGAAATCTTATGACATTTTTAAACTCCGTTCAAAAGCAACCATTGCCACACGAAATGCACTTGATGAACTTGACTTCCTTGAAGTGGAGACACCGATCATTACCAAATCAACGCCGGAAGGTGCCAGAGACTACCTTGTACCCAGCCGTGTTCACCATGGTGAGTTCTACGCTTTGCCACAGTCCCCACAGCTCTTTAAACAGCTTTTGATGGTCGGCGGTTTTGACCGTTACTTTCAGATCGCTAAATGTTTCAGAGACGAAGACCTGAGAGCGGACAGACAGCCGGAATTTACCCAGATAGATGTTGAAATGTCTTTCTGTGACCAGGAAGACGTCATTGCAGTAGCAGAAAAACTCATCTCAGATGTCTTCCACAAATGTGGTTTTACTGACGTACCGACAACGTTCAAGCGTATGACCCATGCAGAGGCCATGGAGAACTACGGTTCAGACAAACCGGACATGCGTTATGACCTTAAAATGGTTGATGTGATCGATATTTTTGAAAGATGTGACAATGAGATATTCTCAAAGATCGCTGCTTCTTCAAAAAAGAACCGTATCAAAGCGCTTAGAGTACCAAAAGGTGACGAGATCTTTTCAAAGCGACAGATGAAAGGTTTTGAAGAGTATGTCCGTAAGTTTGGTGCATCCGGTCTTGGCTACTTCCAGATGAAGGAAGAAGGTCTCAAAGGGCCATTGGCCAAATTCTTTACAGAAGACGACCTTCAGGCGATCATCGACAGATGCGGACTACAGGTTGGCGATGCGGTCTTCTTCGGTGCCGGTGAGAAAAAACTGGTATGGGATTACATGGGACGTTTCCGCATCTACCTTGCAGAGAGCATGAATATCATCCCGAAAGATACCTTTGAATTCCTCTGGGTCATGGACTTCCCGATGTTCGAAGTGGAAGAAGGTAAGGTCAAAGCACTTCACCATCCCTTCACACAGCCGAAATCTTTAGACTATGAAGACATTGAAGAGATCGAATCCATCGCCTATGATGTGGTACTCAACGGTACCGAACTCGGCGGCGGGTCTATCCGTATCCATAAAGAAGATATGCAGGCAGAGATATTCAAACTGCTTGGCATCGAGGAAGAAGAAGCCAATGACAAATTCGGGTTCCTGCTTGAAGCACTCAAGTACGGTGCACCGCCGCACGGCGGATTTGCCCTCGGTCTTGACAGAATGATCATGCTGATGACAGGAGCAAGTTCCATCAGAGAAGTCATTGCCTTCCCTAAAACACAAAGAGCACAGTGTCTCTTGACTCAGGCGCCAAGTGTAGTCGATGCAGAACAACTAAAAGAGTTGGGCCTCAGAATCAGACAACAAGCCCCAACAGCGTAAAATAAATGCAGGGTGCGTACTCAGGCACCAATAACATATATAGTATAAAGGAAAACAACATGAAAAAACTATTTCTCATCATCGGAGCACCTGGCTCGGGAAAAACCACAGATGCCAGTATCATTGCTGAAAAAAATGCAGACAAGATCGTTCACTACTCTACAGGCGATATGCTCAGAGAAGAGGTAGCAAGCGGTTCTAAGCTTGGACAGGAGATCGAAGGATATATTTCAAGGGGTGCACTTGTACCGCTTGAAATTATTGTCAACACGATCGTATCTGCCATCAACAATGCACCGGTCGACAATGTACTCATCGACGGTTACCCGAGAAGCGAAGAGCAAATGACCGCTTTTGACGAACTGGTTGCAAAAGAAGATAACATTGAATTGACATCAGTGATCGAAGTAAGAGTTTCGGAAGCCGTTGCAAAAGAGCGTATCCTGGGCCGCAGGGCTGAAGCCGCACCGGGGGAAGAGCGTTCAGATGACAGTGAAGAGGTATTTAACGACAGAATGAAGATCTATACAGATCCTCTGGGAGCTATCCAGAGATTCTACACAGACAAAGAACTTCTGACCATTATCAACGGTGAGAGAACACTTGAAGAAGTCGTTGCTGAAATGGAAGCTTTTGTTTTAGGAAAGATCTAAATTTTCATCTTCCACAGCACTTATAAGCACATTAAGCAGTAGTTATATTAGTGCTGATAAAAGTTAATAATAAGAAAAAAGTATGTCATTTCTACACACTTTACATCTTTTTTTTTAATTAACAATAAATTAACCAAAATACGCTTGACATTAATTTTTCATTAAACTATA
>FXBE01000025.1_pt1 | contig 20503 bp, 13 predicted proteins | sample 5335311 | NCBI WGS metagenome assembly FXBE01 (sample SAMEA103928390, study PRJEB20085) | sediment metagenome | biome: marine biome; feature: hydrothermal vent; material: sediment | place: Atlantic Ocean | collected 2013-08-06T02:46:56 | depth 0.05 m | reverse complement strand
TGATTTCCCCTATTTAGCAGAGGGTGTCGCCATACCGCATGGGATTTATGACATTGGGCTGAACCAAGCCTATGTCAATATTGGGGTGAGCCATGATACCTGTGATTTCTCATGTGACTCGATTAAAAGGGGGTGGAATTTTAGAGGTCGATATGACTATCCTGATGCATCATCTATTTTAATTCTCGTTGATTGTGGGGGAAGTAATGGCTACCGGCACTCTGTGTTTAAAAGAGCGATACAACGGCTGGCAGATACGATTAGCATAGAGATATGTATTGCTCATTATCCCTCCTATACTTCGAAATGGAATCCGATTGAACACAGGCTGTTTCCACCTATAACACGAAAACTAAAAGGGGTTATTCTTAAAAGTGTTGAAAGGGTAAAGAAGCTCATAGAAACGACCACCACCAAAGCGGGCCTGGTTGTCAAGTGCAACATCATTAAAAAAACCTATGAGACAGGAAAGAAAATGACCCAAGAAGAAAAGGATAAGTTAAGAATAATTCATGACGACTATTTGGGACATTGGAATTATAAAGCAGTACCGTGCAACCAGCAGATGTAAAAGTTATGTATTTTTCATTCCTAAGCTAGAGAATCAAGAGACGAAGAGCAGCAGTTACCTGTAAACAAAGGGCTCGAAGGCCAATCTGGAAGCTACCATTAAGATATCTTCAAGTCTCGATCATTTGGAATGATTTTCGTAACTATTCAGCTAGTAGTAAAAATCAAGGGTAACTGTTCAGCTAACCCCTGAAATACGTCAAATCAAGGCAAAAAATGTGAGTTTACAAGTGTAAATGACCATTTTTGAACGCAGAGTTGGCGTATTTCAGGGGTTAGCTGAATAGTTACTAATTTTCTTCGATAACAGCATGGAATTTCCAACCGATACAGTAAGGAGCAGCGCAGGCTTATAGCAAGTCAAAACAGCTGATTAAAAGAGTCGGTTTCTAAATTAAATTCCTGCTACACTCGACTCAATGAATACGATTAAACTCACCCTCCTACGCAAACTCTGGCTGATTATTCAATCACACACAGCCAAGGCATTTATGTAATAATTTTTTTCAGGCTGTGGGAATCTCCCTCAGCTTCTATTGATTCCCACTATTTTTCTTCAGGAATCAAAATGACAACCACTGAACAGAAAGATTTTAGGTTAGGCATATTCTTTGCTATCGCGGGAACGGCCTTGTTTTCACTGAAATCCATTTTTATCAAGCTCGCCTTTCAAGAGGGCATTGATGCCACGACCCTATTGGCTTTGCGTATGTTAATTGCATTTCCCTTATATGTTCTAGTTCTCGTCTATGCAATTAACACAAGACCTGAGAAAGCATCATTACTGAGAAAATTAGATGTCTTTAAGATCTTTGGTTTAGGTTTTTTGGGTTATTACCTTGCCTCTTATTTAGACTTTAAAGGGCTGGCCTATATATCCGCACAGTTAGAGCGGTTAACCCTGTTTACATATCCAATTATGGTCGCACTATTAGGCTGGGCATTTTTTGGAAATAAAATCACTTTAAGTATCTTCACATCGCTGATGGTTAGTTATATTGGTGTGAGCTTTTTATTCTTTAATGAATCGCCTGCAACGGTCACCAACGCTGAGAGTCAAGTGGCGCTAGGTACAACACTGGTTGCTCTTGCTGCCTTTAGTTTTTCACTGTATGTGATTTTAAGTAAAGCCTTTATCTCGCGCTTGGGTAGTTTGATATTTACGAGTATTGCGATGTCATCATCGCTGGTTTTTATTCTTATTCACTTTCTAACCACACACGAGATAAGTGACTTAAACGTATCACCCAAACTTTGGGGTTTAGCCACTTTATTGGCTATTTTTAGTACGTTTATTCCCAGCTTTTTCACCAGTGAAGCCATTCACCGTATCGGTGCAACACGTACGAGTATTATGGGAACACTTGGCCCCGTAGTCACTATTTTTCTAGCCGTTAATCTATTGGGCGAGCCATTTGGAATGCCTCAAATTGTGGGGCTGTTATTGGTTTTATTGGGTGTGAGTATGTTGCGGAAATAGAACGGCATAGAGCCAATAGGAACAACTCGGATATCAGAAGAGCAGAAAGGGATTCTTTATGCTTAGAGAATCAATGATCAGACCATTTTGCATATCCTCACTCAGTAATGTCGAACAGTCTGATTGAAGGGCCGCCTCAACAATCAGGCTATCCCAAAAAGAAAAAGCATCGCTTTGATGACGTTTCATTGCTCGAGAGACGATTTCCTTATCGACCTGAACCAAAGGAAATTCGGCAAAGTCATTGACAATATCCTCGGCCATTTCCTGGGTCCGCATTCGATTTTTTGCTTTGGTGACCGTAACATAAAATTCTTGCAAGACTTATGCACTCAACACTAAATTCCCTTTTGAACCAAAATCGCGAATGAGTTTTTTTGCAATCGTACTTTTTTCAGGTTCGCTTTTATCAAACGCATAAACCAATACATTGGTATCAAAAAAAGCTTTATCGTTCATGTAACTCGTCCCGAGTCCATTTCTTTCCTTCGCTACTGTATTGCGAATCTTCTGCTTGCTGAATAATTCGCTCTGTGACTTCCTGGTAGCGTTGCGTGCGCCCAACGTAGTTTTTCACGAACTGGCGGATAACGGCATTAAGTGATGAGCCCTGCTGCAGCGCCAATACGCGAGCTTGCCTTAGATCTTCCGCATCAATCGATAATGTGACATTTGTCATTCTAACAATCCACCCACATAGTTACACGGGATAAGTGTAGCACGCAATACGTGTGGATTAGAACGCCAAACCGAGCAACCTTACTTTTCCCAGATAAATAATATGTCAATCCAAAGCACATTTTATTAAACTCGCGCCCTATGAACGCATCTCAAAACCTCATCAACAAAAATATCGACGCCGTTGCGCGTGACACACCTCGCTGGGGGCAGCTTTATGGCGCGGGCCTGAGCTTGGCTCTGGCTGAACTCAGCGCGGCGCATCAGGGCTTGGTCACTGTCATTACGCCGGATAGCCACAGCACCGATTTGCTGGAGCAGGAGTGCCAATTTTTCCTTTCGCAAAAGGCGCATCAGCTACATCATTTGCCGGACTGGGAGACTCTACCCTACGATCTGTTTTCTCCGCACGAGGATATTATTTCGGATCGACTCCATGTTCTCCATCAGCTGGGGTCGTTAAAACGTGGCTTGCTTATTCTGCCCATCGCGACGCTGATGCAGCGCTTGGCACCCGCATCTTTTTTGATGGGCCGCAGCTTTGATCTGAAGATTGGCGACACGCTGGACCTGGATGCCTTTCGTCTGCAACTTGAAGCCGCGGGTTACAACGCGGTGTCACAAGTGATTTCGCACGGTGAGTACGCCTTGCGAGGTTCGTTGCTGGATATTTTCCCAATGGGCAATCGAGAGCCCTTCCGCATCGATTTATTCGATGACGAAATTGAAACGATTCGCAGTTTTGATCCTGAGACCCAACTATCACAGGATAAAGTCGACTCTTTCCACCTCTTACCCGGGCACGAGTTTCCGCTTGATGATGCGGCGATCAAGGGTTTTCGTAAACGCTATCGCGAGCGTTTTGAGGGCGACCCGCAGGCCAGTCGCATTTACACCAGTGTCTCGGAAGGGGCACCGGTGGGCGGCATTGAATATTATCTGCCATTGTTTTTTGATCAGACCGCTACTTTGTTTGATTATCTTCCTGACAACACTTTACTGTGTCACTTTGACAGTCTGAAAGACGACGCCAGCGAGTTTTTTAAAGACGTTTCCTCACGCTACGAAGAGCGTCGCCATGATACCGAAAGGCCCTTGCTCAAGCCGGAAGAAATTTACCAAACTCCGGAGCAACTAAAACAAACGCTGCAAACAACCCCGCTTCTCGAACTCAACATTTTTAAGTTGGAGGGCGGCTCAGCCAGTGCTAATTTTTCCAGTAAAGCCTTACCCGATTTAAGCTTCAAGGCGCGCCAAGATTCACCTGCAGCCGCGCTGCAAACGTACCTATCGCAACACCAAGGCCGAGTTCTTTTCACGGCCGATTCCACCGGTCGGCGCGAATTTATGCTGGAGGTGCTCAAGCCGTTTAAAATCACCCCGAAAGTAGTGGCCGACTGGCACGGGTTTAGGTCGTCTAAGGCACAACTGGCGATCACCGTGGCTGCGCTTGAGAAAGGTGTGGATCTACCCGGCGATGAGATCGCCATCATCCCTGAGTCTCATCTATTTTCTGATCGCGCACAGCAAAGCCGCCGACGCCGCAAACCGACCCGCGATGGCGATGCGGTGGTGCGCAATCTCACCGATCTGAATATAGGCTCCCCCGTCGTTCACGAAGACAATGGCGTGGGGCGTTATATCGGCCTGCAATTACTGGATGTGGGTGGCGAAGTCGCTGAATACTTGACGTTGCAATATGCGGGTAACGACAAACTTTATGTCCCGGTTGGCTCATTGCATTTGATTAGCCGCTACACCGGCGCGGACGCCGATACCGCCCCGCTACACAAACTCGGCAGCGACAAATGGCAAAAGGTTAAAAGCAAAGCGGCCCAAAAAGCACGCGATGTCGCAGCAGAACTTTTGGACATCTATGCCCGCCGTGCCGCGCGCAAAGGATACGCTTATTCGATTGACGGCCTGGAATACCAAGGCTTTGTTTCTGCCTTCCCTTTTGAGGAAACCGAGGATCAGCAAACGACCATTGATGCCGTACTTGAAGACCTGCAATCCGAGCAACCGATGGATCGCGTCGTCTGTGGCGACGTGGGTTTTGGCAAGACGGAAGTCGCGATGCGAGCGGCGTTTATCGTCGCCAGTACCGGACGTCAGGTCGCAATACTCGTACCCACGACCCTGCTCGCCCAGCAACACGGCCAAACCTTTGCCGATCGTTTTGCAGAATGGCCCTTTCGAATCGAAGCCTTATCTCGCTTTCGTAGCGCAAAAGAGCAAAAGGCCGTACTCAATGGATTAACCGACGGCACCGTGGATATCATTATCGGCACCCACAAATTACTACAAAAAGACATCAAATTTAAAAACCTGGGGCTGGTCATTATCGATGAGGAACAACGCTTTGGCGTCACCCACAAGGAGCGGTTAAAATCCCTACGCTCCGAAGTCGACATCCTGACGCTCACCGCCACTCCGATTCCACGCACCCTAAATATGTCGCTGGCCGGTCTACGCGATCTTTCCATGATCACCACGCCGCCCATGCAACGTCTCGCCATCAAAACCTTCGTCAGCGAATGGAACACCGGCATGATTCAAGAAGCCTGTCTGCGAGAAATACGCCGGGGCGGACAGATTTATTACCTGCACAATAAAGTTAAAACGATCGAGAAAGCCGCTCGGGAATTGGCCGAAATCGTGCCCGAAGCGAATATTCGCGTAGCCCACGGACAAATGCGGGAGTCCCAACTCGAGCAAGTCATGCTGGATTTCTATCACCAGCGTTTTAATATTCTAGTATGCACCACCATTATCGAAACGGGCATCGATGTCCCCACAGCCAATACCATTATTATTGAACGCGCCGATCATTTTGGCCTGTCACAATTGCATCAACTGCGCGGCCGCGTGGGCCGCTCACACCACCGCGCCTATGCTTATCTGATTACGCCCGAGAAAAAATCAATGACAGCCGATGCCGTCAAGCGTCTTGTCGCAATCGAATCACTGGAAGATCTGGGCGTCGGATTTACCTTGGCCACACACGACCTGGAGATCCGCGGTGCCGGAGAATTACTCGGCGCAGAGCAAAGCGGCCAAATACAGGAAGTCGGCTATGCCATGTACAACGACTTATTACAACGTGCTGTTAGCGCCCTTAAATCTGGGAAAATGCCGGATACACTAGACGCTCAAGCATCCGCCACCGAAGTCGATATTGGCCTGCCTGCCCTCTTGCCCGATGACTACGTATTCGATGTTCATACTCGTTTAATACTGTATAAACGCATCGCCAGCGCTGACTCCAAAGAACAACTGCGTGACCTGCAAATTGAATTAATTGATCGCTTTGGCCTACTGCCCGATCAAGCCAAAACGCTGTTCGAAGCCACACTGCTAAAACTAAAGGCGCAACCGCTCGGCATCAGCCGCATTGATTTGGGCCCTGACAGTGGCCGCATCAACTTTTCTAAAGAACCGAATATCGATGTCAGCGCAATGCTGAACCTGATTCAGAACGAACCTCAAAGCTATCGGATGCAAGGACAGGAAAAACTCCTGGTGTTTTTTAACGCCAAATCGCTGGAAGAAAAAGCAGCTTGGGTAAATCAACTGCTGAACAATCTAGCGCCCAAACTGGAAGCCGCTTAAAGCGTCTCCAATTCAAGCCTTTTAGAATCAGTCGGAAATTAACGTTACTCGTACATCATAAAGTAACATTTTTTTAATTCTCTTCCGTCAATCAGAATGCGATAATGTCCGTAAGCATCTGAAACAACCTGGGAACTACATGTCGCATAAAATCATTTTACTGATTAGCACGTTCACTCTGTCATGGATCGTCACGCTAGCTCCCGTTTTGGCTGAGCCTACCCACACTCCTGAGAGTGTCTCTGCGATTCCAGGACCTGGATACTTTTTTGGCGCCGCACCGCGTAGAAACATGCCACCTCCACCACCTGCGCCATCCAGAATGATGTTCCCGCCCCCTCCATATTCCATGGCACCCGCACCGCCACCGAGGTTCAGGGCAGTACCCGGACAAAATTTTAATACGAATTTATTCCGTCAACCCTTCTCGGCCGAGCAAAAAAACTCTAGCAATACGGCGCAATCGGCCACCACTGAACAACTTAACGCTCTCCAACAACAAACACACGCTCAGTTGGAAGAACAAAATAAACGCTATGAAGCACTGAAAAAACAGCATGAGAAACAAAGCGCCACATTAGAAGAGGCGCAGAAACAGGCCGCTCTCATCCCTGACTTGCGTGAACGTCTGTCTCTCGCTGAAAAAGAACGCGATACACAAATAGAAGGCGCAGTTAATTTACAAAATCAGCTTAGTTCTGAAAACACCAAGCTTTCCGAACTCGGTAGCGCTTTAGCTGCAGCAGAAGCCGCTCAAGTATCACTCAGCGACTTTCGGAAAAATGCCATAACGGAAATGGATGATCTGACGGAACAAGTATCTACCCGTGATAGCGAGCTCAAAGCGCTAAAAGAGCAATTAGCCACGTATCAAAGCCAACTTAAGGAACTGCAAACCAGTGCGGATTCGCAATCTACTGAATTCCAAGCTGCTGTTACCAAAAAAACGGACTCACTTGAATCGGCACAGCTTCAGATTGCAAAACTCGAGAAACAAATAGCCGAAATTCAAGGCACAAGTCAGCAACAATCTGAGAGCGCTAAGACGAAAGTAGCGAGCCTAACCGAGGCCCTGTCGAGCCGTGATGCGGAAATAACCGCTCTTCAAGAGCAGTCCTCAGAAGGCTATGCCCAATTCGATGAATTGCTAACGGCCTTTGATGCAGGTAATACGCGCATTGCCGAATTAGAACCCATGCAGGAAAAAATTCCGCAACTCGAACAGCAGCTCGCCGGTACCCAGGAAACGCTGACCGACCGAGATAATGAGATTCTAACGCTCAAAGAACAGCTAAGTGAACTTCAAACCTCCCTAGATTCTCATCAAGTCCGTATCAGTGAGTTGGAACCCAAGCTAGCTAGGATTCCTGAACTCGAGCAACAGATCACTGCCGCAGAAGAAACATCGAAGGGGCGTGATACCGAGATTCAAACGCTCAAAGATCAGCTTGGAAGCGGCCAATCCAAGTTCACTGAACTCCAAGCCACACTGGATGCAAGTAGCGCGCGGGTCGCCGAGTTAGAACCAGGCCTAGCCAAAATTCCAGAACTTAAGCAGCAACTCGCTGAAGCTCAAGAATCCCTTACTCAACGTGATCATGCAATTCAATCACTCAAAGAGGAACTGGCAGATGAGGAGTCCCAACGCAGCGAGCTCCAAGCAACGCTGGATACCAATAACGCACGAATCGCGGAATTGGAGCCAGAGCTGGAAAAAGTCCCGGACTTGTACCAGCAACTATCGGGGGCTATGGAGGCACTCACGGTCAAAGAGAATGAGAACCAGTTGCTTAAAGATCAACTTACCAGCGGGCAAACACAGATCGGAGAAATTCAAACTGCTCTGGATGCTAGCAACGCGCGTATCGCGGAATTTGAACCTGGGCTAGCACGAGTACCCGAACTCGAACAACAGCTTGCGGAAACTCAGGAAACACTGACAGGTCGTGACAACGAAATTCAATCCCTCAAAGATCAACTTGCTAAAGGACAATCACAGTTCGGCGAGATTCAAACGGCTTTAGATGCCAGTAACGCGCGTATCACAGAAATGGAACCTGGCCTCGCCAGAATTCCAGAAATCGAACAACAACTTACTGAAGCACAGGAAGCACTCACCAGCCGCGAGGGTGAAATCCAATCACTAAAAGATCAACTCGCAAACGGGCAATCACACACAGGCGAGGTTCAAATGGCACTGGATGCTGCTAACGCGCGCGTTACTGAGCTAGAGCCCGCGTTAGCAAGGATGCCGGAACTTGAACAACAACTTGCAGATTCCCAAAAGGCACTGCCGAGTCGAGATACCGAAATTCAATCACTTAAAGATCAGCTTGCAAACGGGCAATCACAATTTGGCGAGCTTCAAACGGCGCTGGATGCTAGCAATTCACGCATCACCGAATTGGAACCTGAACTAGCCGGTCTTCCTGAGCTCAAAAAACAGCTTGCCCAAACCGAGGAAACACTAACCGCTCGAAATTCTGAAATTCAAACGCTCAAGGATCAGCTTGGAAGCGGAGAGACCCAATTCGATGAACTACAGACCTCTCTCAATGCTAGCAACGCGCGCATCGCTGAGTTGGAACCAGCGTTAGCAAGAATACCGGAACTCGAACTGCAACTGGGGGATGCCCAAGGCGCTCAAGCAAACCGCGATGCCGAAATTCAAACTTTAAAAGATCAACTCGCAAGCGGACAATCACAGCTTGGCGAGCTCCAAACGACGTTAGATGCCCGTAATGCGCAAATTACTGAGTTGGAACCGGGCGTAGCTAAAATTCCAGAACTAGAACAGCAGCTATTTGACACTAAAGAATCCTTAGCGGGTCGGAAAAATGAACTCGAAACACTTAGGAAACAACTTTCAGGTGGAGAATCCAAGTTTGGTGAATTGCTAGCAGCCTTTAACGCGGGTAAGGAGAATATTGCAAAGCTCGAACCGCTTCAGGCCAAGACTTCCAAGCTTGAAACCTCTTTGTCTAAGACCGAAAAGGCCCTATCTGAATCATCTCAACAGATAGAAGCGACTAAAGCAGAGAACCAAAAACTCGCCGAGCAACTCGCTGCCGCCCAATCCGAGGGCAAAGCGACTCAGTCAAAGCTTGATAAAAACACGCAACAATACAAGGAACTCGAAAACCAGCTCGGCGATCAACAATCAAAACTCGACGGCAGTTTGGGTAAACTGAAGAAACAGGATGCGCTGCTGGCAAAACTTAAAACTGACTACGCCGGACTTCAGCAAAAACACAAAGCACTTTCACAGCAACATACAGACAGCGATAAAGACGGTGTCTCTGATGCAAATGACCAATGCTCCGGATCCACAGAAGGCGCTACCGTCGACCAAGCAGGTTGCGAACCCGATGGAGATAAAGATGGCCTTGCCGACGCAAGAGATCTATGCCCAGAAACACCTGAAGGTGTGAAAATTGATGCCATGGGTTGCCATTCAAAAGCCAATATCGCGCTCGAAGGTGTTATCTTTAGAATCGCGACGGCGCGTTTAACTCAGGAATCCTCAGAAGTTCTAGATCGGGTAGTGCTGGTACTCAAAAAATTCTCAAATCTCCAACTCGAAGTGGCCGGTCATACCGATAATACCGGTTCTCCCAATACCAATACCCTGCTTTCCGCAGCGCGCGCGGAAGCAGTAAGAGCCTATCTGATAGAAAAAGGTATCTCAGAGGAACGCCTTGCAGCAAAAGGCTATGGGCCTGATGAACCCATCGCCAGCAATGACACTGCCGAAGGACGTAGAGCTAATCGACGCGTCGAGCTACGTCGACGATAAACACCTTTGTTTTTCTATGCTTTAATCTGGAGCAGAACTTTTGCGTAGGGCATTGATGTAATACACCTTTCACGTTTGAGAATCCTCCATTTAGAGTGCGTAGATTTTTCTGGATGGCTAGGCGTAAAGATGCAGGATTAGCCCGCTATTTCAAGCCCTTACAACAATGCCATTCGGCAAAAGATGCGTGCTGGAAATGGGAGATTCTTGAACGTGAAAGGTATACCACAAATGTAGATGGCTATTGTTTTGCCGTGACGACATGGATACAAGCGGGAGAGCAACACCAGAATCAACTGACGGGGTACGCCAAGGGCCTGCATAGACTTTCGTGATCCACATAGGTTTCTAACGCGGATCTTGCAACACGGATGCTATCGCTTTATTTTAATCGACAAAATGGCATTTATTCTTTGCATGTTCTACGATATATTAGGCATGTTCTACGATATATTAGGCTTTTGTTACGCAGTATCTGTTTGTGTTCATAGACTCGCTACGAATATGAAATAGGCTATTATTCACCGAACTAACATACAAATAAAAACAACTGATAATCAATAAGTTAAAGGGTTTTTATATAGCCAACTATCACGGTAATAATAAACATTTAGGACATAATCACTAGAGTTTAAAATGTGAATAGAGCAGTCTATAGCGGAAGCTGCCTCTGCGGCAAAGTTCGCTTTGAAATATCAGGCGAGATCCAGAACATTGTCTACTGTCATTGCTCGCAGTGCAGAAAAGTCCAGGGCAGCGCATTTGCTACCAATGGAAACGTAGACCGAAAAAATTTTCATTTTATTTTAGGTGCGGATGAGCTATCGGGATTCGAGTCGCCCCCAGGACAAACAAAATATTTTTGTAAGACCTGTGGCTCACCTATTATCAGTCAAAACACGACTCGCCCAAACACTCTACGGATTCGTCTTGGAACGATTGAATCAGATATAATTGAAAGGCCTAGCGCTCATATTTTTGTAACGTCAAAGGCAAATTGGGAAGAAATCACGGATGACTTACCGCAGTTTGAGTCTTATGAGCCAAGTAGAAAGATTAGGTAAATACATAGCGAATACTCTGCTTATGAGTGGTTACGAATAAAGAACGTTACCCTAGAGTCAAAAAATTCTGGGATACATCATAATATTGAGAAAGAACTTTTGGAGGCAAGGTCAATGAACAACCGTACTTTTCTTATTTTAGCATCCTTTATCGGCTTATTTTTCGTTTTCTCAGCTAAGGCTGAAGAAGGAGTAGCCTCTATGACAAAGGAAACGCTCAGGGATTCGAGTGAGTTCGTTGTCAAAGAAGACTGGATAGCCTGTTATAAAGATAAGAACGGGACTCCCAGTGACGATATCGTAGAGATTTTTTATAGTGGGGACAGTGTTTTTCCTCAGCAATGGCAGCATTGGGCTCCTTATACCGAACATGAAGGTAAACTCTATTTATGGGTAAAGTACAACGATACGCCTGCTGTAGGCTGCTTTGTTGAGGCAACAACTGAAAGTATATCCGCAGTCAAAGCCGCATCAACTGAAAACTCAGCGCCCATTGATACCGCATCAACGGAGAATACTGAAAATACCCCACCCGCAAACATCGCATCAACGGACAATGCTGAAAATGCTGCACTCGCTAATACCGATACCGCACCGGCTGAAAACTCACCTCCTGGAAATGACACACAGATCGAGAACGTCCCTCTTGTAGATAGTGCATCAACTGAAAACGCACCTCCTCTGAATGGCAATGAAGACGAATCTCTCAAGATAAATTGTGTGGCTCCCAGCACCACAGCCACCAGACGGTTAGAGACAAGCTATGAAAATTACCCTGCCAAACTACCCTGTAAAGTCGTTTACTTTAGGGAAGATGGGACAACTCAAATCATTGCTGAAGCAAAAGCCACAGAAGGCTACTGCACAGAAAAAAGAAATGAGTTTTTAGAGAAGCTCAAGGGGTGGGGATGGCAGTGCCAGTAGTTTCAAGAAAAGGACTTAAGGGCACCTCTATTAATTCTGGGTTGAACAGATTGAGATTCAGAATTTTTACCCAAGGGCATTTCCTTCGGTCACTCGCAAGGCGCTAAGTGTTTGTACTAAAGCATAAGTGCTTGCAAGCAGAGCACTAATAATAGTTGTTCTATTGCGAGCGCTTAGTAACACCGCTATTGGAAATTCTGGACTTTTCTATGCCCTTTGGGTGCAAGATGCCAATCCGCGAATAAATAGGTGCGCTTTAGTAAAATAACCATTTTTGAACGCAGAGTTGACGTATTGCAGCGGTTAGCTGAGCAGTTACAAAACAGTCTACACTAGCCCTCGCTGAGCAAAGCCAATTATCACCAGCACCAGTAGAATCAAACCGATACCAAGCAGCGTGAAGCCAAGGATATGCGATACGGTATTTGCGCGTTTTGATGGAGGAGCAACGAGATGCTTTTCCAATTCTCCTCGGGCGACTAGCCGCTCATATTCTTCGGGCCGTTCTTCCTTAAACTCTTCAAGATCCCAACTACCCACAAACATCACGGTATCCAATGGAAACTTGCTGGGGCGGAAGTGATTATTGAAAAAATGAACCACAAACAGTGTCATCACCGCCAGAAAAGCTTCAACACCGTGCGCAAGCGTGGCAAGGTTAAAGATCCAGCCAGGGAAAATACGGCTAAAATAGGGTGAGAACCAGAGAATGATACCGGACAATCCGATAATAAAGGCGCCCCAATAAACCGCCCAATAATCGAATTTTTCCCAATAGGTCCAGCGATCAAAACGGGGTTGTTCGCCCTTGCCAAAGAACCAGCGAAACTGACCTTTCATATCGTCCCAATCCTTTTTACGCGGTAGGAGCGAATCGGGACCAAACCACTGAAATCCACCTTTGCGCACGAGACGCAGGACAACGACAAGCGCGTGCCCAAACACCGCCAACAGAAAAATAACGGCAGCCGTGCGATGAATATATCCGAAAATCTGCCAGCCACCGATTAGCTTGACCATGAACATGGCCCAAGCGGTACCGGGATACATCACCGCCATACCGGTGAAGACCAATGTCATCACCGACAGCGCGAGCGCCCAATGATTAAGTCGCCATTGCCAGGAGAAGCGCTGAAAATGTTTTCCGCTATCGTGTTTTACGCGTTTGGCACGCACCGGATAGTTTCTACCATCGACTTTTACCCAGGTGATGGGCCGCGATTTAACTTCCCGCCAGAACCACAACATGGAATGGGTATAAAAGAAGATCAATGTAAGGATAACGATAGCGACCATAATACGACTCACCCACCATAATTCTGGGTTACGTTCGTAGTCGCTGATATCACTGTGCGCGCGGAAATTGGTGAAGCTTTCACCGGCATCCTCGTGACATTCACCGCAGGTCTTTTGGATATTGGACTTATCGACCATTGATTTTGGATCATCCACCGCATGCGTAGTGTGCGGTTGGTGACAGTGATGGCAGCGAGCCACTTCCTTATTACCCAACCAGGCAAGCTGACCATGGGTGGTTGCCATATAGCTTTTGACTTCTCGTTCGTGGCAACTTTCACACTGCTCAGTCACGACACGGTGTGCTTGTGTACCTTCTTTCTCGTCAATTTGGTGGGCCGAATGACAATCAGTACAAGTTGCGCTGTCGCCCTTCCAAGGTGTTTTTAGACTCGCCCCGTGGATTGAGTTTCGGTATTCCTCCAACGCCTCCGCATGGCAATGGCCGCAGGTCTCGGGAGCATTGAGTTTATGCACAGAAGAACGCGTATCGTCCGACGGATAAACATAGTGCGCCGTATGACAGTCGGCGCAATCTGCATTATCTTTATCGGAATCTCTGGCATGAATTGAATGGGTGTAGCTTTTGGTCTGCACCACGATATCAATCGTATCTTGCGCCAACCACTTGCGTCGGGAGGGAGAGCTTCCATCTCCCTGTTGTAAATGGCAACTCACACAATCGACCGCATCTAAATCGCCCTTACGATGCGGCAACTTTTCTATATCTGCATGGCAATCCATACAACTGTAGTCACCGTGCACACTCTGATGCAGTGCATCAGCATTGAGATCTAAGCGACGTGATGGACCACCACCCTGCTCTCCTGTTGGAACTGAAAACCCTGCTTTACCGTGGCAATCCAAGCAATCGGTATCGGTAATCTCTGCTTTAGGAATACGCTTTTCGCCAGGCAGAAGCCGCTCCTGCGACTCAAGCACCGGCGCTTCATCCGCAGCTTGGGTGTAGCTTGCCCCAGTCAGGAATAATAATAACGCTAGCAGAGCACGCATCATTTTTGAACGAATTCGGGATAGGCCTCCATTCCGATCTCGGCGAGGTCGGCACCTTCATATTCATCCAGTTCGCTAAGCCGAATCCCTACGGTGATTTTTAGCACAAACCAAACACACAAACTGGCCGCAAATACCCAGGTAAATATGACTACGATGCCGAGCAGCTGAGCGCCTAAGGTTGCCTCTGGATTCGAAAGCACAACAGCAAGCAAGCCCCAAACGCCGGCGACGCCATGCACAGAAATGGCGCCAACAGGATCATCGAGGCGTACATAACGATCAATGACCACAATTGAAACGACAACAAGGAGTCCAGCAATAATTCCAATAAAAGTGGCCAACCCAGGTGTGGGCGTCAAGGGTTCAGCCGTAATCGCCACAAGCCCTGCGAGGACGCCGTTCAAGCCCATGGTAAGATCGCTCTTGCCAAACCAAAAGCGTGCGAGAATCAATGCCGCCACTGCGCCACCTGCAGCAGCCATATTGGTATTTACAAAAACCAGTGAGACCGCGTTCGCCTCAACAATATCGCTGATTTTTAATTCGGAACCGCCGTTAAAGCCAAACCAACCCATCCATAAAATCAATGTACCCAAAGTTGCTAAGGTCATATTGGAACCAGGGATGGCCATGGTTTGAGTGCCCCCGTCAGGGCGTTTGCGGTATTTTCCGTCGCGCGCTCCAAGTAATAATACACCGGCGATTGCAGCGGTTGCCCCTGTCAAATGAACCACTCCAGAACCAGCAAAATCAAGAAAACCCTGTTGATGCAAAAAGCCTTCACCCCATTTCCAATAACCTTGTACTGGATAGATAAAACCCGTCATCACAACCGCGAAAAGTAAAAAGGACCAAAGTTTCATGCGCTCCGCAACAGCGCCGGAAACAATCGACATTGCGGTGGCCACAAAGACAACCTGGAAAAAGAAATCCGCCATATAAGAATGGTTTAAATCGCCTGCGGAATTTGTCACTTGGGCAATGCTATGGTCGTTGCCTAGAAAGAAAGAAACCTGCGGAATCCAGGCGCTACCGCTGCCATACATGATGTTGTAACCCATAAACATATACATGATGCAGGCAATCGCATAAAGCGCGACATTCTTGGTGAGAATCTCTGCGACACTTTTAGTCTGTACCATGCCCGCTTCTAACATCGCAAAGCCGGCGGCCATCCACATCACTAGCACACCAGAGATCAAAAAATAAAAGGTATCGACTGAATAGCTTAGCTGAATCAGATTTGTTGTTTCCATAGTGTCAATTCTAGGGTTATTTAATAGGGCAAGGTGGTGTAGTGACGCCTGTGGAGGGCATCACTAAAGAACGATGATAGTGAGGTACGACTCGGGAAACCAAACCGGCACGTACCCCGCTATCGACTAGACTGATCTACTCCTTAACCTTAGAAACAAAACCATGATTGTCACTATCGGTAGGTCGCCAAGATTTTGGTGGCTCCTTTCCTAGAAACCAACGATGTAGCTCCGAGTTAAGAACTTCATCCAATGCGGCCTGCACGACATCAGCACCCTTTACGTTATCATTTTCACGCGCATGCTTAATCGCTTCTTTGATTGCCGGCACCATCTCCATATAGAAACGATGAGCCATTTCGTACATGCCTTCCCAATGCACGTAATCCGGAGCAAACATGGCGGCTCCGTGGCGTGCGCGGCGACCTTCGTGGTGCCATAAATAAAAGTACGTCCATTCAACTTCTTCGTTAAACTTTACCTTGTCACGCAGCCCTTGCTCTAGCATGACGGTAACGAGTTTTTTAGCAGGAATGGCAAACTTTTCATTGAATAGTTGAATGAAGGAATCGAGCTGTTCGTAATGCGCATCAACAATGTTGCTGCCATGACATGATCGACAAACGCTCTTCATATCTTTGCGCCGCTGTAACCATGGCTTAACTTTCTTGCCCGCCTCAATCGCCTTTTCATCGATTTTGAAAGAGACCGGGGCACGGAGATTCCAGGAGATACGGCTACCAATGTCGTGATTGACCGGGAGATCCTTAGTACGGGACATATGACAAGTTGCGCAGGTAGGCGCGGCTGTATAATCCTCGCCGACAATCCACTTATTGGAATCCATATTCATTTCATCCATATGCGAACGAAAAGCAACGCCGTGAGCGGACTCCTCATAAATCTCTTTTTGCGGATGATCCGGCCCCAAGTGACAACGACCACAATTGTCGGGATGACGTGCCTGCTCCGAACTGAAGTTATGTCTTAAGTGGCAGGCCGAACAAGCTCCTTTGGAGCCATCGGGGTTAATGCGACCAACACCTGTATTCGGCCAGCTTGATTTATCCAAACTACCATCGGAATTAACTCTCACAATGGAGCCATGACAACCTGCGCAGCCCATTGCGGTCACCGGCGAGGTACCATTCAGCAACGGACCACCCTCGACAACCTCCGCAAGAACGTTATCGAGTGAGCCTAAGATATTACCTGCGGTTGCATGGTGGCTTCTATCAAACTCTTCTACCTCTCGCTCATGACACTCTGAGCAGTCCTTCGGAGATACAATCACGGAAATGACAAAATCCTTATGCATAATGGCATCTTTGTCGCCGCGCTCAGCTTTGTGACATTCGTAACAACCGACATTGGCGCCAAAGTGTTTCGAATGACCCCACTGGTCATATATTCCTGGGCTCTCTTCACGGTGGCAAGAGGCACAGGTGGCGCTTTCCTTACTTATATGATCAAGGCCTTTCGAAATTTTAACCGGCTTTTCTTCTGCAGGTGCAAGCTCGCTTTGCGCTGCAACAGGGGCCTTGGGTGTATTGTCCGTAACAACAGGAGAGGCTACTGCAGGGCTTGGAACCTCACCAGCCCCTGATCCGGAGATTGGATTGTCAACTGCTTGTGTCCCCGTCACGGGAGGTGCAACCTGCGTTACAGCAGGCGGTGTAAACTGAGCAGGCCCTGGTGGTGTATAATAACCCTGATTCTGCGGAAATCCGGCATTGGCAAGCGAAGAAAAGCAGAACACCGCCGCTATCACAAACAACAATTTCATAGCAGTTACTCCCGAGAACTTAATTCTATATATCATGAATAGATACCTTACTTTTTGAGCAGCATTTAACGGTCGATATGCAGTATTCATACCATACAAAGACTAAGGAAGAGGCAAACGCAAGAAGGCCGCAGATATAGGCATACAAATTAAAGCGGTGTCGTACCCATCTCACGAGTACACTCATCGCCTGCACCATAAAAGGTCGATCTAAAAGACTGAAGCACTAGAGTGGTGCGGCATGTTGACTAGTGAAAAGTAGGGCCGCATACTTACTGAGTCGTTGGCAGTTAGTGTCCATTAGAATGATAACGAACTAGCTGAAGAAAACATTGTCCAAGATGTTGCGGTCGTTTTATCGATAGGATATAAGAACGTATCTTACTTATTTTACCTGATGGATCAGCACCTTATTGCCTCATACATCCCGCTCAGACCCTGACCCAAAATACTGAAAAACAATTGAGCTGAAAATTTTAATCCTCCCTGACTCAGCTAAAAAGCATCATTAGCTAAGGAGCTAACTTTGAATAAAGAAGTACAACAAGACTATGGTGATGATCCCCTCACCGTGCGCGAATCCAACAAATACCAGGAAGAATATGTCGATTCTTTCGTCGACAAATGGGATGCTCTCATCGACTGGGACGGACGTGCAGAGGCTGAAGGACAGTTCTTCATCGAAAAACTGCGTGAGCACGGCGCCAAAAAAATACTAGATGTAGCGACCGGCACAGGCTTTCATTCTGTGCAGCTCTTAAAGGCAGGCTTCGAAGTTACCAGCGTAGATGGCAACCCCACGATGCTCGCCAAGGCTTTTGAGAATGCCCGTAATCATGGGCAAATCCTACGTACCGTCCAGGCCGACTGGCGAGAACTCAATCGTGATGTACATGACATGTATGACGCTGTCATTTGTCTGGGGAACTCTTTCACCCATCTGCATGAAGAAAATGATCGGCGTAAATCCCTAGCCGAATACTACGCGACATTGCGCCACGACGGCATACTGATTCTTGACCAGCGCAACTACGATGCCATTCTCGACCACGAGATCGAACCCAGCCATGACTTCTACTATTGCGGTGACGAAGTGAAGGCTGCACCTGAACATGTTGATGATACTTTAGCCCGCTTCAGGTATGAATTTGCGGACGGCGCTACCTATCACCTCAATATGTTCCCGCTGCGCAAGGCCTATACGGAACGGCTGATGAAGGAAGTGGGGTTTCAGCGGGTAACGACTTATGGTGATTTCCAGGAGACCTACCGCAAATCAGAACCTGATTTTTTTATTCATGTTGCGGAGAAAGCCTACATTGGGGAAACCGAATTATGAGTACAGACTATTCAACCGCAGTTAAAACCGCTCAGGAGTACTATAACAGCGACGATGCTGATAATTTTTACTTCCATGTTTGGGGCGGTGAAGATATCCATGTCGGTATTTATGAAACCCCCGAAGAAGATATTGCAACGGCCTCTGAACGCACCGTGGCAACCATGTCATCCCAATGCCAAGACAAGCTCAACGATTCCACAAAGGTGCTTGATGTGGGTGCTGGTTATGGTGGTGCTGCACGTTGGCTGGCGGGAAAATTAGGCTGTCATGTCACCTGTCTTAATCTGAGCGAGTCGCAAAACATTCGCAATCGCACGATGTCGGCCGAACAAGACATGGCTGACAGCATTGACGTTATCGATGGCAGTTTCGAAGAGATTCCAGCAGCAGATCAACACTTCGACCTGGCTTGGTCCCAAGATTCCATTCTCCATTCGGGTCAACGGGAGAAAGTACTAGATGAAGTAAATCGGGTACTAAAGCCCGGTGGAGAGTTTATCTTCACTGACCCTATGCAGGCCGATGATTGCCCGGCAGGCGTTCTTCAGCCCGTGTTGGAGCGCATACATTTAGATAGCTTAGGTTCGTTTGCCTATTACCGCCAGCAAGCCCAGAGCTTGGGCTGGGAAGAAGTCAGTATCGACGACCTTACCCCTCAGTTGGTCGCCCACTACACCCGGGTACGCCAAGAACTAACCAAGCGACGCGAGTCACTTATCGGTAAGGTATCAGAAGCCTATATGGATCGCATGATTCAAGGCCTGGGTCACTGGATTGACGCCGGAAATAACAGCTATCTGGCTTGGGGCATTATGCACTTTAGAAAGCCTGCATAAGTATTCCATACTATAAGTAAGCTCCACTCATTTAATCGTTCCAAAAGCAATTGTAGTATCGGAGCTTTCATCCCAGCATAGATAAGAGCTGAGTAGAGCTAGAAAAACGCAATTGCTTTTGGAATATTAATCTTCAGATTAGGAGGGCTGATCCTAGGCTGTCGAAAAGCCACTTTTAGGTTGCCTTATATTTCCCCGTATTTTGGCTATCACCGTCATTGAAAAATGCATGCCGTTTTTTTCGCACCGTGTAAGGAATATGTTTTTTCTCCCATGCCTCAATATTAGCCAGGGATGCCTGTCTCAGCGACTGTGTTACGGTCATATCCGTCAATTTCCCACAGAGGGCTGGAATGAGAAGCACTGCGCGATTCATATCTGCCTGCGGACTTCGCTCAATAATATGCTTAAAGTTTCCAAAAAGCGATTCGATAATATCGCTACTTACCAGCAGAGGCAATGACGTCAGTTTCTTCTGGAGTGCGATATTATTCTTTAACCCGATTTGCAAAGACTTTTTTACTTTTGAGTTTCTGGGTAGTTTTCTTGAGAGTTCAAAGCATTGTTTATAAGTGGTTTTATCAAGTCCGTTATTTTTAAGAGTTTCCATGACCTGCGAAATGATTTTTGTCGTGAATGCAAACCGTACAATAAAGTCTCTTGATTGACTGAAGCGAGGGAATGCCTTGCGTAGCTTAGCCCGTTGACCACCTTCTTCGGCAGGGCCTTTGACAGCAAAGACATTTAACATCTTTTCAGCCCATTCGCCCAGCTTGCCAATACTTTGAAAACGTCCTTTGCTGCGCAGTTTTGGCGGCATGAGAAAGGCAAGTTCTGTTTGACGCA
>FXBE01000024.1_pt1 | contig 20552 bp, 19 predicted proteins | sample 5335311 | NCBI WGS metagenome assembly FXBE01 (sample SAMEA103928390, study PRJEB20085) | sediment metagenome | biome: marine biome; feature: hydrothermal vent; material: sediment | place: Atlantic Ocean | collected 2013-08-06T02:46:56 | depth 0.05 m | reverse complement strand
GGTCAGATATAAGGGGAGGGGCGTTGCGGTAAAATCTCTTTCAAAACCTGCTGCGGGTAAAGTTTCAAGTGCCAGTGCTTACTATATTCAAACAGGCTCTTTTGCGAAAAAGCCCAGCAAAGCCTATCTTGCTTCTATTCAAAAACTCGGCTTGTCGTATACTACGCAAAAGAATGATAAATATAAAGTACTTATAGGCCCATACAGTGCCGAATCCACTGCACGAAGTGCCTTGCGAACCGTACGCACCCACATTAACAGTGGAGCCTTTATGGTGACCAAAGCAGGTACGAACAATAAAACGGTGGCTTCACTCTACTAGGCATATCAGCTATTTTTTTTCTTTCGAAATGCCCTTCCCCCATTTTCCTATTTATATTATTCTGTAACCAAGATGACGTATTCTTTACGTTACGAAAGGGACAGTGTGAAAAAGAAATTTATATTATCATTATTGACATTGACACTTGGTGGCGCTTCTGTGCAGGCAAAAAGTGAAGAAACGAAGTACCTTAAAAAACTGGTGTTAGAAAAAACGCAGTCTAAACCACTGGTAAAGCGTGTATTGGAAAAGCAGTCAGGCGACCTTGATGAAATGCTAAAACGAAAAGCTGTTCGGGTGCTTGTGGTGAATTCGAAAGCATTTTACGGCATTGAAAAGGGTAAAAAGACCGGTATTTATAATGATGCCATTGTTGCGTTGGAGAAGCAGATCAATAAAAAATATCCCAATGCCAATAAACACATCAAAACCAAACTCATTCCTATTCCCGTGACAAGAGAGATGCTGATACCTGCTTTGAATGCCGGGTACGGAGATGTTGCCATTGCTGACAATAGTATTACCAAAAGGCGGGAGGAACAGATAGCTTTTTCTGAGCCTTTTGCTTCGGGTATCAATGAGATCCTTGTGACAAATACTTCTATGGAAGGGATCAATGCTTTTGAAGACCTTTCAGGGAAGGAGGTATATGTTAAACCCTCTATGTCTTACTTGGATTCTTTGCTTCAGGTGAGTGAAACACTGGTACAGAAAGGGCTTGACCCTATTGTCATCAGAGCGCTGCCTGAAGCGTTGGAGAGTGAAGATATTTTGGAACTGATCAATGATGGCCTGATCGGTATTACGATCATGGATGACTATAAGGCAAAAATGTGGTCTACGGTGTATGAAAAACTAAGTTTGCATGAAGATATGACTTTTAGAGAAGATGCCCGATTGGCGGTCATGGTAAGAAAAAACAACCCCTTGCTTTTAGAAGAACTGAACGATTTTATCAAAACCAAACATGTTGAAAAGGCTTTTGCCAAAGTGGCCACAGAGAAATATTTTAAGTCAAAACAGTATAAGAAGTTAAGCAAGTCGGGTATTTCAAAAAGGAAGTTTCTTTCTTTGAAAAAAACGTTTCAAAAGTATGCTGAGCAATATGAATTAGACCCTTTGATGTTAATGGCACAGGCTTATCAGGAGTCCCAGCTGAAAGAGAAAGCCAGAAGTCATGTAGGTGCAAGGGGCATTATGCAGCTCATGCCTGCTACAGCAAGAGAGATGAATGTAGGAAGCATTTACAATACTGATGCCAACATCCATGCAGGGATCAAGTACCATAAAAAGCTGCAGGAGCATTATTTCAGCGATGAAAATATTGCCAAAGAGGACAGAAGCCTGTTCATTTTTGCAGGATACAATGCCGGGCCGAACCGTATTAACAGATTTAGAAAAATAGCGCAAGAGAGAGGATTGGACCCGAACAAATGGTTCGGGAATGTAGAATTGATCGCGGCGGAAAAGATCGGGCGTGAGACGGTTCAGTATATTCAAAACATTTACAATTACTATGTGGCGTATACGATGATGAATATACAAAATGAAGCGAAGTTAAGAGCAAAAATAACACTCTTTTATAATGTCAAAGAAAAAAACAACTTTGCTTTGACACAAAAATAGAAGGAGATCATGCAGGAGCTGGCATTGTTGGTAGGCAACTCCTAAACAGTTTTTTGTACTGAAAAAAGAGGATTTCCGATCCTCTTTAAACGGTTTTTCAAATCTTAACCCCAAGTTGGATATAATCTTTTTAAAAATTAGGGCAACAATGAACTTTGAAACCTACCCTTTTGAGAAACTTAACAGACTTCTTGAAAACATAGAACCAAATCCTGAATATTCAGCACTCTCTCTGACCATTGGCGAGCCGCAGTTCGCAACACCTCAGTTCATACTGAATGCATTGAAAGAGAATGTCTCTCTTTTGAATAAATATCCTAAAACAGCCGGTGAAGCTGTTTTGAGAGAAGGGATGTTGACGTATTTTCACAAGAGGTTTGATCTTACTCTGGACACTACACAGATCATCCCGACCTTTGGAACCAGAGAAGTACTTTTCAACTTTCCGCAGTTCCTGCTGCATGATGTGAAAGATCCCGTGATGGTCTTTCCCAATCCTTTTTACCAGATCTACGAAGGGGCGGCAAAAGCGTGCAGGGCGGAAGTGATCTACCTGAATTTGAATGAAACAAATGACTTTCAGCCGGAAGTGGATGAAGGAGCTTTGGCAAAAGCAGATTTTGTTATTTTGAATTCACCGAACAATCCAACCTCCTCGGTGATGGTGATGGATGATCTTAAAAAATGGGTAGCGCTTGCGTTGAAATATGATTTTGTCCTGATGAATGATGAGTGTTATGCGGATCTTTACCTGAATGACCCTCTGCCTTCATTGCTCAATGCCAGTATCGAAGCGGGCAACCCTGAATTTAAAAATATTCTGGTCATCAATTCCATCTCAAAACGTTCTTCTGCGCCGGGACTGCGTTCAGGTTTTATAGCCGGGGATGCGGAGATACTGAAAAACTATATGGTCTACAGAACGTATGTCGGATGTGCATCCTCACTGCCTTTGCAGGAAGCTGCAGCGGTCGCATGGGCAGATCAGGAGCATGTGGCTGTGTTTAGAGAGAAATATAAAAAGAACTTTGAAATTGCCAAAGAAGTGTTGGACTTGGAAGCACCTGAAGCCACTTTTTACATTTGGTTACATGTAGGTGATGAGATAGGTTTTACAACAAAACTGTATGAAAACTATAACCTGAAGGTGATCCCCGGTTCATTTCTCGGACGGGAAGGGGAAGGCAAAGGCTATGTCAGACTGGCACTGGTCTATGAAGCAGAGAAAACAAGAGAAGCGTTGGAACGCATAAAATCAGCAATGGAGAATAATTAAATGGAAATGCCAGAAATACATGTGGAAGAGCTCAAAAAAGACCCGGAGTTTTTAGCGAACATCAAGAGATTGGAAGAAGAGTGTAAAAATGAAGAGTCTGTCGCCAAAGGATATCAGCTTTTGGATGCACAGCTGGTCATAGAAGCACCCGAAGATGAGATCAATGAGATCTTTACCTTCATTGTCAATACAGCATTTGATACACTGGCAGAATACCTTGCCACCCATAAGAACTTCGATGTACAGAATAACATTGAAGAGAGAGCCGTGGCAAGAGCCATTTATGAGCATGCCATTCAGCGTTATTCGGAAAACGATAAAAAGGGTGCAAAAGAGATGTTCCTTGTGCTGCATCATACCATTGACCATAAAGTGCTGAAAGATGCCATGATGATACATGCCTGTGCCGTAATGGCAGGGAACAGTTTCGATGACTTTATTGAGAATATGGTGGATGTGTCCTATGTTGATGAACAGGACCCCCTGGCCTTTTTCATCCAAACCTTCGTGCAGCCAAATGATATTTTGTTAACCATGTTTTCAAGATATGTAAAAGAAGGGGAAGAAGCGTTGAAAGTATTAGAAGAGGACAAGAAGTAACAGTATGAAGACAAAAAAAATACACTTTATCGGTATCGGCGGCATCGGGCTTTCTGCTTTGGCAAAATTCCTTCATAATGACGGACATAAAATCTCCGGTTCTGATATTAAACAGACAGAGATCACCAATGATCTGGCGACCAATTTTGGCGCAAAGATCACCATTCCCCATCATGCAGATGCGGTGGAAGGTGTGGACATTGTTGTTTACTCTGCAGCGGTACGTCCTACAAATCCGGAGTACCAGAAGGCCAAAGAGTTGGGTATTACGCTGCTTTCACGCAAAGAGGCGTTAAAGCCGATCCTGAAAGACAAAGAGGTGTATGCTGTCGGCGGTGCACATGGTAAAAGTACAACATCCGCGATGCTGGCCTCCATTGTACCGGAGTCCAATGCCCTGATCGGTGCGATCTCTAAAGAATTCGGCTCCAATGTACGTAATTATCCGAATGACAGAGTGGTTTTTGAAGCAGATGAGAGTGATGAGAGTTTTTTGAATTCCAACCCGACCCTTGCGATCGTGACCAATGTGGAACCGGAACATATGGAGTATTATGAGTATGATGAAGAGCGTTTTTACAATGCCTATAAAAACTTTTTGTCTCTGGCAAAAACAAGAGTGATCAATGCAGAAGATGAATTTCTGGCTTCTCTGGATTTTGAAAGCATCAAGCTCTACCCGTCAAAAGATATTAAGAATATAGAATTCATTTTGGTCAATGGCGAGCCTCATACACGTTTTGAACTTTTAGACCTGGGTTCTTTTGATGTTTTTGGTTTCGGGAACCATATTGCACTGGATGCGGCACTTGCCATTTTGGCCGCACTCGAACTGGGTGAAGAACTGGAAGATATCCGTGCGAATTTATTGCATTACAAAGGGATCAAAAAACGTTTTGACATTGTACAGAACAAGGAAAATATGGTGGTTATAGATGATTACGGTCATCACCCGACAGAGATAAAAGTAACCATGGAATCCCTGCAGGCCTATAAAGCATTACGGGGATTCAACACACTGAATGTGATCTGGCAGCCGCATAAATATACCAGAACGATCGACAATCTTCCTGCCTTCGTAGAATGTTTTGAGGGGGTGGATGAACTGGTGATACTTCCTATCTGGTCAGCCGGCGAACTTCCGATAGAGATAGATCTCAAGGGGGCATTCAGCCGATATAAATTACTGATGGCAGATGCTGTTACGAAAGAAGACTGTGTTGTAAAGGTATTTAAAGACGGTCATGTGATCCGCTCTTACAGTGAAGGACTTGTGACATCATTCGGTGCGGGAGACATTACTTATCAGATACGGGGTGAAGCCTAAAAGAAAATCTTTTTTTGGAGCAGGGACTGCTCCTTATGAAATTTTTAACTTAGATACTGGTACAGATATTGTTTAAGTATGTGTCAATATCTGCTATGACTGTATCGAGGTCTCTTTCTCCGTCGATCACTTTCAGGATATTTTTATCTCTGTAATGTGCTTCAATTTCAGCAAGTGATGCTCTGTATGATCTCAACTCATGTTCGAATATCTCTTCTTTTTTCCCTGATGCCAGCCAGCGTTCTTTTGCCAGATCGTCATTAATTCTTATCTCAAGTACGGACATGACATTGATCTTGTTGTTAGTGAAAATATAATCACAGAAGTACTGCATCTCTTTCTCTTTACCCGGGAATCCGTCAAGCAATACGACAGGTGTAGGCGCATTGTTAACGGCATCAACGATCAGCTCGACAATAATTCCTGTAGGAACAAGATCACCTTTATCAACAAAACTTTTTGCGATATTGCCGATAGCAGTTCCTTTCTCGATCTCTTTTCTGATGAGGTTACCGGTTGAATAACTTGTAATATTTTCTGCATGTTTCTCTGCGATCATGTTTGCATCCGTTGATTTTCCTGATCCGGGTGCTCCAATAAGCAAAATTAGTTTTTTTGGCATTACTACTCCTTTAATATTTCTCATTATATCAAATTAAAGAGTAAAAGCGTGCTTACTCTACAGTAAAAAATCAGAAAAAAATTACTTAGTGGGAAAATAACGTTTTTTTGATACTTTTTGCACATTTGAAATTAAATTTTGTTATAATTTAAAAACATAAGCAAAAGGATGAGAATGTCTCAAAAAGATAGTACCGTTGAACTTTTAACAGGTAAAGACAGCTTAGGGAAAAAAAGCAGAATACCGGCAAAATTGGACTTTTTACAAAGTGCGACAGGCTTGTTTCTGGCACTTTTTATTACCTTTCATATTTTATTTGAATCTTCGATCCTTTTCGGAAAAGAAGCGATGTACAGACTGACCAAAATGTTTGAAGGGGAACCTTTTATTGAAGGAGGAGAACCTTTGATCATTACGGCTTTGGCCTTTGTGATCTTCTCTATGTTCATTTTTCATGCTTTTCTTGCGATGCGGAAGTTCCCGGCTTCCTATAAAGAGTATCAGCGTTACCGAGCGCATGGAAAACTTCTGAAACATGACGATACGAACCTTTGGTTCATTCAGATCACAACGGGATTTGCCATGTTCTTTCTCGGTTCCATCCACCTTTATATGATGATGACTTCACCGGAGAAAATAGGTCCCTATGCTTCATCAGACAGAATATTCTCCGACTGGATGTGGCCAATGTATCTGTTATTGCTGATCTCCGTAGTGCTGCATGCCTGGGTCGGTGTCTACAGACTCATCATCAAGTGGGGATGGTTCGACGGGAAAGATCCTCGCAGGAACCGCAGACGGGCAAAGATGATGATCAAAGCATTGATCACGCTCTATCTGGTGCTGGGTCTGCTTTCACTTGCAAGTTATATGAAAATAGGATACGACCATAAAGCAGACTATGGAAGCCGATATGTTACGGAGAAAATGAAATGAAAATAATCTATACAGATGCCCTGATCGTCGGGGGAGGACTGGCAGGACTGAGATCGGCGATCGCAGCCAGAGAAAAAGGACTTGATACGATCGTGATCTCTATGGTCCCGGTCAAACGTTCACACTCGGCTGCTGCCCAGGGCGGTATGCAGGCAAGTTTGGGAAACAGTGTCAAGGGAGAAGGAGACAATGAAGATGTCCACTTTTCCGATACTGTAAAAGGAAGTGACTGGGGATGTGACCAGGATGTAGCGCGAATGTTCGTGACCACAGCACCCAAAGCCATTCGTGAACTGGCTTCCTGGGGTGTGCCATGGAACCGTATAGGAAAGGGGCCGCGAGAAGTCATTATCAATGGTAAAAAAGAAACTATTGTAGAAAAAGATGAAGCCCACGGGCTTATCAATGCCAGAGATTTCGGCGGGACCAAAAAATGGCGTACCTGTTACACTTCCGATGCGACAGGCCATACCATGCTGTATGCTGTTGCCAATGAAGCGTTGAAACGTGATGTCGAGATACACGACAAAAAAGAGGCGATCTCCATTATTCATGAGAACGGTATCTGTTCCGGTGTCATAGCCAGAGACTTGATCACCGGTGAACTCATAGCGTATGTTGCCAGAGGTACGATGATCGCTACAGGAGGATACGGCCGTATTTATAAGCAGTCCACCAATGCCATCATCTGTAAAGGGATCGGTGTGGCTATTGCTTTGGAGACGGGGATCGTACAGCTTGGGAATATGGAGGCGGTACAGTTCCACCCTACGCCTATCGTACCTTCAGGTATTCTTCTTACAGAGGGATGCCGCGGTGACGGCGGTGTACTTCGTGATAAAGACGGTTACCGTTTCATGCCTGACTATGAACCGGAGAAGAAAGAGTTGGCTTCCCGTGATGTTGTGAGCCGCCGTATGATCGAGCATATCCGTAAAGGAAAAGGGGTGAAATCTCCCTATGGCGACCACCTCTGGCTGGATATCTCTATTCTGGGACGTGAACATATTGAGAAAAATCTGCATGATGTTCAGGATATTTCCAAAACGTTCAACGGGATAGACCCGGCAGACGAAGGTGAAAAAGGATGGATGCCTGTATTGCCGATGCAGCACTACTCCATGGGAGGGATTCGTGTAAAACCTACAGGAGAAAGTACGCAAATGAAAGGACTTTTTTGCTCCGGAGAAGCAGCATGCTGGGACTTGCACGGATTTAACAGACTGGGCGGGAACTCGGTTTCGGAAGCTGTGGTCGCAGGGATGATCGTAGGAGAGTATTTTGCTGCCTATTGTGCCGAAACACATTTGAATACCAATACCTTTACGATCGAGAAATTCCTTAATGCGCAAAAAGAGTATCTTGAAGAGATCCTTTCTTATGACGGCGGCAGAAATATTTTCGATATTAAAGACAGAATGCGTACCATCATGCAGGAGAAGGTAGGGGTTTTCCGTAACGGTAAGGATCTGGACGATGCGGTCAATGAACTGGAAGAGTTGTTGAAAATGGTCAAAGAGATCACGGTGACCGATAAATCACTCTGCAACAATCCTGAACTGAATGAAGCCTATCGTGTGACAAAGATGCTTAAACTTGCTCTGTGTGTCGCAAAAGGAGCACTGGAACGAACAGAGAGCAGAGGGGCACATTACCGTGAGGATTATACGAAGAGAGATGATGAAAAATGGCTTAACCGGACCATTGCGACCTGGATCAACCCAAATGACACCATGCCGACACTCAGCTATGAAGCGTTGGATATCAGTAAAATGGAAATGCCTCCGGCTTTCAGAGGGTACGGCAAAAAAGGTGCTATTGTCCTGAATCCTTTGAGTGAAAAGAGAGAGCAGGAGATCGCAAAGATCAAAGAGACTTTGGGAACAGTGGACCGCTTTACCATACAGGAAGCATTAATGGATTTTGACTTGCCAAAAGATTATAAAAGAAAAAATGAGAGAGTAGGAGTGGGATATGATTAATAAAAGTACTCAAATAGAGGAAAATACAGAAGGGTATAGAGAGATCGAGATCACCGTTTTCAGATATAACTCTCAAAAAAAAGATGATAAACCGGAATATCAGACCTATACACTGGTCGAGACTCCGGGAATGACCCTCTATATCGCACTCATTAAAATATGGTCTACGATGGATCACCATCTCAGTTTTGACTTTGTCTGCCGCGCGGGTATCTGCGGTTCATGTTCCATGGTAGTGAACGGCAAACCAAGACTGGCCTGTAAAACACGTACTTCCGAGTTTGAAGACGGGAAGATCACCCTGTTGCCTCTTCCTACTTTTAAGCATATCAAGGATCTTTCTGTTGACACAGGAAACTGGATGAATGACATGAGTAAAAAAGTGGAAAGCTGGATACATACCAAAGAGGAGACAGACATCGCGGCCATTGAAAAGCCGATCGAACCGGATGATGCGCAGGCAGTTTTCGATCTGGACCGTTGTATTGAATGCGGTATCTGTCTGGCATCCTGTTCTACAAAGATCATGCATGAAGATTTTGTAGGTGCTGTCGGGCTGAACAGAACAGCACGTTTTGCCATTGACCCGCATGATGATAGGACGGATGAAGAGTTTTATGAACTCATCGGTGATGACAATGGTGTGTTCGGGTGTATGTCTCTGATGGGATGTGAAGACCACTGTCCCAAAGACTTGCCTCTGCAGACCAAGATCGCCTATATGCGACGCAAGATGGTGAAGGTTTAATCCTGCAGCCATCCTTCTTTTTTTAAGATCTCATAAATTTTCTCAGCCATTTTTTTATACCCTGCGGCATTGGGATGTATCTGATCGTTTTTAAGAGAAGGGGTACTTGAAATATCTGACAGCATACCGGAAAGCAGCGGAGTATTTTCTTCTTCCACCACCTCTCCATACAGCTTAAGCGGGGACAGTCCGAAGAGGCTGATATTGAGTACAGAGATCAGCAGTACATCTATCTTCTTTTTCTTTGCCATCTCTATCATGGTCTTTAGATTCTGCTTTAACGCTTTCATGGATCTTCTTTGAAGAATGTCATTACCGCCAAAACAGAGTATCATCAGTTTGACGGAGGGATCTTCAAGATATTTTGGCAGACGTTTGAGCCCCTCTGCCGAAGTTTCTCCGTTGACACCCGCATTGATGACGCGCAATCCGGTTAATTTGGAAAGTTGCACAGGATAACTCTCATTCAGATCGGCACCAAAACCGTAGGTAATACTGTCTCCCATAGCTAAAATAGTATTTTTAGGCGTAAGTTTCACAGTGTTCATCTCTTTCTTATTTAAACTTAAAAGTGCCAATATAATAATAAAGGCAACGATCATATATTTCATAGGGGTTTCCTTAATATTTGACTATTATAGTATAATTCAATCAATTAATCGTAGAGGAATTATTGAGAAGTGTCACAACAGTATAGAAATGAAAAATCCATCATTCAGAAACTTGACCTGGACGGTTATGTAGAACAGTTCAAAAAGTTCCTGGCAAGAGAAAAGCCTGTAGCCATGATGGGCGATATTAACCAGCATTACCGTTATATCAAAGCACTCTCTTCTGTGCAGTTTCCTCTGCCTGCGCAAGTCCCGAATCTTGACAGAGAACTCAATCTCATTAAAAAGCAGGCCATTCTCTCTTTGGATGAGATCTATGCTTTCGTCACGATGTTCTCTTATTTCAATACGCTTCGTGCAGTGGGTTTTCCTGAACCTCTGAACAGCTGGATAAACGGTATAGAGATACATGAAGAGATTGTAGAGATCATAGATTATTTTACCCGAGAGGGGGATATTAACCCTGAACGTGACCCTGAACTGTATAAACTTGAACGTGCTATCAAACAAAACAAGATCGAAATCAAAGAGACCTTGTACAAATTGGCACACTCAAGCAGACTGCGGGATTATCTGGTAGATACACAGGTACACTTTAACGGCGGAGAAGAGACTCTCTTGGTTCGTGGTGGGTTCAACAATGCCATTAAAGCTACAGTGGTTGCGAGATCTCCGGGTGGCTTTTTTTACATTATTCCACAGAGTATTTCACATTTGAAGGAAAAAGAGTCTGCACTTTTGAGTTCCAAAGAGGAGTTGATATTCCGATATTGTAAAGAGATATCAGCGGTTTTTTTCAAATGGAATCTTTTTTTGGCGTATATAAACAAAGAGTACGACAGGTTTGACCACTATCAGGCACGTGTTTCATTTGCCCGAGCCAAAGAGTATGAGTTCATTCTTCCGAGCAAATCAAAACGTATAAAGCTTCAGGATTTTGCCCATCCTGCCATAGAAGACCCGGTACCGGTAAGCATAGATATGAAAAAGCAGATCATGTTGGTGACCGGTGTGAATGCAGGGGGTAAAACAATGTTGCTTAAATCTCTGCTTTCTGCTGTTTACATGAGCAAGTATCTTCTGCCGTTCAAGTGTGATGTAGCTAAAACGGAAGTAGGGCACTATAAAAGCATCGAAGCGGTGATCGACGATCCGCAATCGGTAAAAAATGATATTTCCACCTTTGCCGGGCGGATGCAGGAGTTCGCCAAACTCTTCTCGAAAGAAGATGCCATTGTCGGTGTGGATGAAATAGAACTCGGGACAGATTCCGACGAAGCGGCTTCTCTGTTCCGGGTGATGCTCGATGAGCTGCGTCAAAAAGGGATCACCTTCATTGTGACCACGCACCATAAACGTCTGGCTTCACTGATGGCAAGCGATGATGAGGTAGAGCTCATTGCAGCACTCTACGATGAGGAGCGGAGAGTACCGACCTATACCTTTTTGCAGGGAAGCATCGGAAAATCGTATGCTTTCGAAACCGCACAGCGTTACGGTGTGCCGGTTGCCATTGTCAACAAAGCAAAAGAGGTGTACGGAGAGGACAAAGATAATCTCAATGAACTCATAGAACGTTCTACGACACTTGAACGTAAAATGCGTACAAAGATCGCCAAAGTGGATGAGGAATTGCAGGCGGTTGAAAAACAGAAGCAGAAACTGCTGGATGAAGAGCATAAACTTCAGGAGAGCCACAGAAAAGCCATTGCTACCCTGGAGAATCGCTACAATGCCGCCACGAAAAAAGCTAGAGAAGCGCTGAAAGCCAAAGAATCCACAGAAGGAAGAAGGCTGCTTAACACAGCCCATCAGCGAAAAGAGTTCAAACAAAAAGAAGTCAAACTGGAGGAGTCTATACCGCTTAAAGAGGGGGACAAGGTAAAATACCGCTCACATAAAGGGGAACTGCTTTCTATCCGGGGTAAAGATGCCACGATCATTGTGGACGGACTTAAAATGCGTGTGCCGCTCTCTCAGCTGAAAAGAAGAGGGGATGCCCCAAAGGTCAAAGTATCCCAAAAGAAAAAAGAGGTAAAAGTACATGTGGAAAAATCAGGTGCTTCTGTCTCAGTAAAACTTTTGGGAATGTATGCGGATGAAGCCATAGATACTGTAGATAAGTTCCTTTCCGATGCTCTGGTCAACGGTTTGAGTGAAGTACAGATCATTCACGGAACGGGCGGAGGAGTGCTTTCAAAAGTGGTTTCCGAATATCTTAAAAAACATCCCAAGATACAGAAGTTTTACAGAATGCCGGGCAATCTGGGAATAACTATCGTAGAGTTGTAACCCCATTTTTAACTCTAAAAGGTATAATATACCAATTAAAAATCGCGGGAGAGTTTTGTGAGCATTAAAGATGATGTAAAATATGTCAAAACAGAATTGAGTGGTGATGAGAAAGTACTGGAAAGTGCTTTCAAACTGGAATCATTGTATAAAAAATATAAATTTATTATCTGGGGTGTGGCAGGCGCTGTTCTGCTGTTCTTTATAGCACAAACGGTGATGGTAAGTGTGAAACAGAGCAGACTGGAAGATGCGAACAATGCTTTTTTAACACTTCAGAAAAAACCTGATAATGCAGAAGCGCTTAAGATTCTGAAAACAAAGAATCCTGCACTGTTTGAACTCTATACTTTTTCAAAAGCAGCTAACAGCAGTGATGTAGATGTATTAAAGACACTGGCTTCAAGTAAAAATGAAGTGATTGCCGATGCCAGTAAATATACGGCCGCCGTCATCGAAAAACATCCTGTTGATTCTCAGCTCTATAAAGAGTTGGCACTGCTTGAAGAAGCATACCTTTCTATTAAATCCGGAGATATGAAAAGTGCGAAAGCAAAGTTGGAATTGATTGATGAGCGTTCATCACTTCAAATGCTGGCACAGCTTCTTGAACACTCTATGATAAAGGCAAAATAATGAGAATGTCATTACGCGCCGGGATCTCTTTGCTTGTACTTGTCAGTACATCTTTGATCTTTTCCGGATGTAGTTCTAAAAAATATTTTGAGCCGGAGCAGACATTTTCTGCTTCAGGAGCAGCAAGCTCTTACAGTGATACTATCGTTGATCAGAGCCGTGACGGTGCGACATTGCAAAGTGGACGTTATATCGGAAAAGCAGGGATCAGCAGGATCAATTTAGGCAAGGGATACAGATTTTTAAGTGAAAGTTCCCGTTATGTTTTGGCTACGAATCCTGAAGGATCATTGAAGATCATTAAAAAAAGTGACGCTAAGACTTTAAGAACAGTTCCTTTTACCGTACCTATTGTCTCCGCATCCATAGAACATGGTCTCATAGCATATATACTCAATGACAATACCTTTGGGGTCTATAGTGTAGCAAAAGATAAAAAGATCATAGAGAATAAATCCGAGCACGCATATGCTATAGATACGAGGGCAGCAACTCCGATGTTCATTGATAACCTGGCTGTACTTCCAATGCTTGACGGCAGATTGGTGGTCATAGATAAAAATGATCCTGAAAATGCAACCGTGATCTATCTGAGTTCTGAGAATGTGTTCAACAATGTCATCTATCTTTCCCGTTCAGGGAATACAATGATCGCGGCAACACCTACGAAACTGATCGCTATCGGTTCTGACGGGCAGGAAGAACTTCGTGCCCATATCTCTGACGTAGCGATCTCAAACGGTTCTGTGTATCTCTTTACCAAAGAGGGAGAGGTCATCAAACTTGACAAAGCACTGAATGAAAAGGCGAAAAAGAAGTTCAAATTCGTACATTTCTCTGCTTCTACGGCAGTGGGAGGAAGAGTATACGGTTTGGATCAGCAGGGTTCGCTGATCGTACTGAATGCAAATTTGACAAAGTCCAAAATCTATGATATCGGCGAAGTAAAAACACCGGTATACATTACAGGGAACAAACTCTATAAAGACGGGAAGATCATTTATCTTAACAAATTAGGTTATGAGTGATCTTCTGACTGCTTTTGAAGAGTATCTGAGTGTCACCAAGGCACTGGATACTCTGACGGTCTCCTCTTATCTCGGAGATTTGAAGCAGCTTGAGCACTTTACGGAAAAACCCCTTACAAAGCTTGATACCACGGATGTTCTTCAGTTCCTGGCAGGTTTTGACAACAAACGGACCTTAAATAGAAAACTCTCTTCCATCAATACCTTTTTTCATTTTTGCCACATACAGAGTTTCACCCATGAAAAGATCAAGATCCCCATGGCAAAAGTTCCCAGGAATCTGCCAAAATATCTCAGTGCAGAAGAGATACTGCAGGGTATCGAAGTGATAGACAGAAGTAAAGTTGCCGGTCTGCGTGACTATGCTCTGATACTTTTTCTGTATGCAAGCGGATGCCGTATCTCCGAAGCACTTTCTGTACAACGGTCGGATATACTGGAAGGCTGGCTCAAGATACGTTTTGCCAAAGGAGAAAAAGAGAGAGTGGTGCCGCTTGCTCCCGTCGCAACAGATGCTTTGGAAGCATATCAAAAAGAGCAAAGCATGGCAAGCTCCTACCTGTGGCTGAATTACAAGGGAGATCCTTTAAGCCGTATCTCTGCCTATAAGATCGTGAAAAAATACCTCGGGGTCTCTCCGCATGTGTTACGCCACTCTTTTGCCTCTTCACTCATTATAGGGGGAGCGGATCTTCGTGTGGTTCAAGAGCTTTTGGGACATGCTTCACTGGAGACGACACAGATCTATACCCACATACAAAAACAAAATTTGCAAGAAACAATGCTGCAGTATCATCCCTTGGGTTAAAATAGGTTATGATAAGGACATGAAAGAGATCGTAGAATATTTACAGCAAAAGAACCTGGTCTTCAAGTCCCTCAAAGAGATCACACCCAAAGAACTCGGATCAAGAAAAAAGATTTCTCTTTATCTCGGTGTAGATCTGAAAGGGTATTATACTTTGATCATGGGTGTCGAAAAGAAGAGCAGAGTGCTCCGAAAAGAGGCAAATGAACTTATGGCCCTGCATGAAAAACTCGAAAAGTACATCGACTCGAAGATCTCTAAAAAATATATGATCATCAAAGCTCCTTTATGTTCCAAAGCGAAAGCACTGCTGGAAGAACAGGGATGGAAAGTTTTTGTTCCACTGGAACAAAAGTGAGGAGTGAAGAGTGAAGAGTGAGGAACTGAATGGTGTTTTATTGGCAGATATCGGAAATACCCATTTTCATATTGACAGAGGTAGTGAAGTGGAACATCTTTTGTATGCAGAAGCGATTGAAAAATATAAAAATGAAAAACTTTGTTATATTTCTGTCAAACATCAACTCAGTGCAGAAATAGCGCATATGGAAAAATGGAAAAATATTTCGGATCTGATACAGATAGAGGGGGAGTACGATACCATGGGCGTAGACAGAAAAGCACTGTGTCTGAGCCATAGAAACGGTGTTTTTGTAGATGCCGGTTCGGCTATCACGGTTGATGTTGTTGAGAATGGTATCTATATGGGCGGTTATATTTATCCGGGTCTTAAGGTGATGCTGAATGCGTATGCCAAAATATCGCCGATACTCGATGTTGAATTAAATCAGAAGATATCACTGAACGAACTCCCCAAAACAACAAAAGAGCAGATAAGCTATGGTATAATCGCGTCTATAAAAACACTCATAGACAGACACAGTAACGGCAGATCCCTTTATTTTACAGGCGGGGACGGGAAGTTCCTGGCTGCTTTTTTTGAAGAAGCAGTTTACGACGAAATGTTGGTTTTCAATGGTATGAGAAAAGTCTTAAAGGATAGAAAGATATGTTAACAGTAGCACTTCCAAAAGGAAGAATTGCAGAGCAGACACTGGAGATATTCGCTGAAATTTTCGGTGGAGAATTTAAGTTCGAGGGAAGAGAACTTATTTTGGATATGGGTGATTTCCGTTTTTTGAACGTACGTAACCAGGATGTACCGACCTATGTGGAGCACGGGGCTGCCGATATCGGTGTAGTAGGCCTTGATGTGATCACTGAAAAAGAGCTTGACATCATCCAGCTGCTCGATATGCAGCTTGGAAAATGCAAAGTGGCCATCGGGATCAAAAATGAAGATGAACTTGACTGGTCTCGTCCGAATATCAAAGTGGCAACAAAGATGGTGAACATCACAAAGAACTACTTTGCCAAAAAAGCTGTAGGTGTGGAAGTGGTCAAGCTTTACGGTTCTATTGAACTTGCACCTCTTGTCGGTCTTGCCGATGCCATTGTGGACATTGTTGAAACAGGCAATACCATGCGCGAGAACGGTTTGAAAGTAGCCGAAGACATTATGGACTCTTCTGCACACCTTATTGCCAACAAAAACAGCTTTTATGCCAAAAAGAGCGAGATCCTTTCCCTCTACGAAAAGATAAAAACGGTTGTAGAAAGCCGTGGAAACTAACACATCCGATTCACTTGACCTCTACGCAAAAGTAGAGGATCTTCTGGGCGTCAAGGAGGTTGCTCCAAGCCTTTATGCCCACTATCTCCTTTTTCTCAATTCACAGGATTTTAACTCACTGTTGGATGTCGGCTGCGGCTCTGGAGATTTCCTTCGTCAAATGCAGGGTGCTCTGGATATTCCCAAAGTCAAAGGGATCGACCTGAGTCCGCTTATGGTGGCACGAACACAGGAACAGGGCTATGATGCGGAATGTATAGACTTATGCGATCTAAGCGGCAAGTATGATGTTATCACAGCTGTGTTTGACATGTTGAACTATCTGGATGCTGCACAGCTTCAAAGATTTCTCTCCTGCGTGAAAGCACATTTGAATGAAGGAGGTGTTTTCCTCTGTGATATCAATACCCTGTTCGGTTTTGAAAATGTGGCAGTGGGTTCTTTCATTGTGGATGACGATAGTCGATTTTTGACGGTTGACAGTGATTTTGAAGAGGATGAATATATTTTAGAGTTCACACTTTTTGAAAAAGAGGGTAGCTGTTTTAAAAAGTCGCAAGAGACGATCACACAATATTACCATACGGTAGATGCTATTGTGAAGGGAAGCGGTTTGGTGCTGCTAGCCGAGGATGCCGTGAATTTGTATGGGTTGGAGGAATCTGATAAACGATTTCTTGTATTGAAAAAGCCGGCATAAGCCGGGCTTTTTTACATTGCCTGCATATTGAAGATCACATTGGGTGAAATGGTTTTAACCTTTTCAGCTTCATTGGAAATGATAGTATTGATCACATCAAGTGTGTTATTCTGAGAATTTGAAAAAAGATAGTCACCGCTGTTCATCTTTCTTTCAAATTTTAAATTGTATTTTTTTGCAATGGCTTTCGGATCTACCTCAGATGTAAATCTGATCATGATTTCACTTTTTGAGTTAAAGGTTGTCCCATCTGCAAATGCATACGTGATGGTATCTTTTTTTGTATCAAGGGTGTGCATTGCCGATGTTTTTACAATATAGACACTTTTTGTACTGATCTTGCCATTGTGTATCTGTTTCATCTTGACCGTACTGACGATATTGCTTTTTTCTATATGCTGCGTTTCAATGGTGTTTTTTGATGTTGCTGCCATAAGTGTCCCTGCAAGTATAATGCTTGCAAATAAGATTGATTTTTTCATTGTTTTTCCTTAATGTCCCATTACTTCAAATTGAATATCTGACAGTTTTCCTGTATCTATCCATGCAATATCAGCGATCTTTATTGTCCATGAACCTGCTGATTGTTCATCCATGAATGCCACGGAACCATATCTGAATCCTGAAGACATATCATAATTTGTTCCGGAATTATTTCCTTTCATAAGTCTGGTAGTTGTACCGGATGGTGAAGTGAGATAGATTTCCAGATCACCACTGTATGTATGGTCTGAAGTCAAAGTAAGTGCGATCCATTCAATCTTTTTGTCTTCTCTCATATTGAAACTGTAGGTGATCCCTGTGCTGTCATCATCCGGTATGGCAATCGGTGTCGCAGGTGTACTTGATGCTGTTACCGTACTGCTTTCCGGTAGTGTTGCATATTTACCAGTACATCGCTCGATCATTGCACTTGGGTTGATGAGACCAAACCCATAGTCAATACTGTGATGCAATCCTGCTGCATTGGTCACCCATGTACTGTTGTCAGTATCTACTTTGATCGCAGTCTGTGCGATCAAATGTTTTACATCTCTCCATCCAAGGGTAGGGCAGGCTTCAAGTACCAGTGCAAGTGTACCGGCTACTATTGGTGTAGCGGCACTGGTACCGTTCATCCCATAGGTATAATTCAATGCAGTATCCTCTGGCCATGTTGGCATGGAACATGCCTGGTCGGAGTTACGTACATAACAGTATTTTGTACTATTATATGTCAGCTCTTCTGCAAGTGCAGCTCTTGAACTAATATAGGTTGTACCGATAGTGGCAGAGTTTGAATAGAAATTACCACTGTATCCTGATACCAAGATATTTGAACCCTGTGAAGAGTATGATGCATGAACATTGTGGCTTGTTAAGGCAGCAACAGTAATGACATAAGGATTGGAAGCGGAATAAGATAAACCTGAGTCGTGATTGTTGAATCTTCCGTTACCTGCTGCTTTGATGAAAAGTTTTCCTCTGGCAATACCATCTGTAATACGTAAATTATTGGCAGCATAAGCCATAAGATTTTCAAAAAATGTATCTGGTGATGCAGACTCTGTTCCCCAACTGTTACTTGCCAAGATGATCTTACCCTCAAGGTCATTTTTGGTCCATGCTTCTTCCAGTTCTGTCGCAGACTGATAATTGAGCCAGTTACTGTTTGCAACTTTTGAAAATGGTGCGATACCTCTGACCCCTTTTCCGTTAAATGCTCTGGCTGCAATAATACCTGTACACATTGTTCCATGCGAACTTTCACCTCTTTCTGCTGCTTTTCCCATTGTTTTTGTATTGGAATCACGGGAAAGTGTAAGATCGATATTGTCGACAAGGTCTTCATGGTCAGAATCTACGCCGGTATCAACAACCTGAACCGTGATATTTTGACCATGATTGTATCCCATATAAGTATGGTAAATATCCATGACATGTAAATCGTTCCCTGCGACTGTTGTAGCGTCTGGGTCTGGACTTGAAAGTTCACCGGTACTTCTGATATGCCATTGTTTGGCAAAAAAGAGATCTCCACAACTTCCGTTAATCTGTAAACCGTCCAAGACACCATCTCCATCTTCATCCGGATTGTATTGATCCATGCCAAGCGCTATTTCTACATCATTGGGAATAAAGTCATTGTCACTGTCTGCACCTGTTGCAGTCACAACCATAGAATCACTACCTGTTGATCCATCGTTATCGGTAACTGTTAAGGTTAATATATGTGTCCCTACAGTGGTCGGTGTGTAGGTAAATGATGCAGCATTGGAAAGGACGGCAGCTATACCTGATTCTTTCCACTGGTAGGAAATGATGCTTCCGTCTGTATCGGTTCCTGTACCTGTAATGGTGACAGCCTGATTTATCTCGACTTCGACATTGGCACCGGCATTGGCAGTCGGTGCGATATTGGGAGCTTTCGTAGCCGTCACTGTCATACTGTCACTGGCAGTAGCACCGTCATTGTCTGTCACTGTTAAAGTCAGTGTATGTGTACCTGCTGTAGCAGGTGTATAGTCAAATGATATACTATTTGATAGTACGGTTGCTCCCTCTTTCCACTGGCAGGAAATGATGCTTCCGTCTGTATCGGTTCCTGTACCTGTAATGGTGACAGCCTGATTTATCTCGACTTCGACATTGGCACCGGCATTGGCAGTCGGTGCGATATTGGGAGCTTTCGTAGCCGTCACTGTCATACTGTCACTGGCAGTAGCACCGTCATTGTCTGTCACTGTTAAAGTCAGTGTATGTGTACCTGCTGTAGCAGGTGTATAGTCAAATGATATACTATTTGATAGTACGGTTGCTCCCTCTTTCCACTGGCAGGAAATGATGCTTCCGTCTGTATCGGTTCCTGTACCATTGAGCGTCACTGCCTGATTGACTTGTGTCCTTGCATCAAGACCTGCATTGGCTGTGGGTGCCACATTTGGCACTTCTGTTGCAATAACAGTCATAGTATCACTTCCTATGTTCCCTTTGTCATCAGAAGCAGTGAATGTCAGCGTGTGGTCTCCGACGGTGGTCGGCGTGTAGTTAAAGCTAGCGGTATGTGCAAGTACTGTGCTGCCCTCTTTCCAGATATAGGATATATTTGCACTACCTGCATTACTTGCTGTACCTGTGATCTGTATAGCTTGATTGACCTGTACGGTTTTGTCTGCACCTGCATCGACAGCTGCATCGCCAGTCGCTGTCGTACATCCGGAAATGAGTGATATACTTAAAACGAATAGGAACATTCGAAAAATTGAAAAAGTCATAGTGTTGTTATCTCTTGTATATTATTATTTTTGTGCCCATGATTATAATAATAAATGATGAGTAGTTTGCTTAATTTTGAAAGAAATATAAGTAATGTCCAAAATTTAAATCTGAAATGCAATTTTTTTAAGAAGTAAAGAAAAAAGTTGT
>FXBE01000023.1_pt1 | contig 20737 bp, 16 predicted proteins | sample 5335311 | NCBI WGS metagenome assembly FXBE01 (sample SAMEA103928390, study PRJEB20085) | sediment metagenome | biome: marine biome; feature: hydrothermal vent; material: sediment | place: Atlantic Ocean | collected 2013-08-06T02:46:56 | depth 0.05 m | reverse complement strand
GTCAGGACACAAGTTAGTTTTATAAAATAAAAAAGTTTTTTTCGCTATACTTCAAGCAAGAAGGTATAAATAAGGAAAAAGATGACTACACTACAAAAAACTCTATTTTTGGCAACAACTTCAACGCTATCGTTATTATATGGTGGAGAGTTTCAATCAATGGGCAGTTTAAGTACAAGTATGGGAGGTGTTGGTGTCGCATCAGCATCTAGTGCATGGGCTGGATATTATAATCCTGCATTGCTAACACAAAAACGAGACTTAGAGGTAAGTTTAGGTGTTGGTGTTGCTGCTAGAGAGGATAATATTGGTAAACAGATTAATGAACTCTCAAATATGAATTTAAGTGATACCGTTGATAGAATTGCAAATAATGCACCAACCCCAAAGAGTAATACCCAAGAAGATAGAGATAATATTGTAAAATCTCAGAATATTTTAAGAAGCATAGGTGATAAGAATGGTTTTGCTATGATGCCTGCTGCACATGTAAGTGTAGCCTATAGCACCATGGCCGTTGGTCTTTATATGACAGGTGAAGTGGCAATAACAGCTCATATAGATAAAGAACATCTTGGTTTGAGTGTGGAAAAAGATGGGAATTATTATAATTATGATCCCAAAAATGATATTTATGCTTTAAAAGATAGTGCCACTTACAAGAAAACTTCTTTACAATACGCATTGGATAATAATCTAACAACCATAAAAGCTCAAGGATTAATAGTTGCAGAGGTGCCTATTAGTTATGCTAAGGCTTTTGATCTCTCTAGTGGAGAGTTGAGTTTAGGTGGTAGTGTGAAACTTATGCATGGTGTAACTTATAGACAGACACTAAGCATAGATAGTGATGATGCAACAGATTCAGATACTTTAAAAGAGAATAAAAAAGAGAGTAACAATATTGGAATTGATGTAGGTTTACTCTTTAAGCCAACTGCTTTAAGAGATTTGCAGATAGGTTTAGTTGCTAAAAACATTAATGCTCCATCTTTTGATACTGTTAATGGTCACAAGTTAAAAGCAGATCTACAACTACGAACAGGGTTGCAATATCGTATTTTTGACTCATTACGCGTAGCAACTGACTTGGATTTAACAAGCAATGCAACACTTATTCCTGGTTATAAGAGTCAAATGTTAGGTGCAGGATTAGAGTATGAACCATTTTCATGGTTTAAACTTAGAGGAGGTCTTATGCAAAACTTAGCAAACAACAACGATGGGGTTGTTTATACAGCAGGTTTAGCAGTAGGTCCAGAGGCGTTACAACTTAATCTTTCAGGACAAATGTCAAGTGAAAATGGTAATTATGATGGAGATAAAATTCCAAAATATGCAAGAGTAACAGTAGCGTTAACTTCAAAGTGGTAATTCTTGAAAACATTAGTTAATTTTTTAGAGACAAAAAATGTAGAGGCGTCGGATGTTTTTATACATCTTAAATGTAGCATAGAAGAGGCAAAAGTTCTTCGTTATATCGCTCAAAAATATGTTAATGGAGAGGATGATGTTCTTGTTTTAGAACTTTTAAGAACTCTTTTTAGCAGTGATGATTATGGGCATTTAGCACACCTTGTTGAGATTAAGAATCTGTTGGAACTCGGTTGGTTGCATCAACAGAGCTTTACACCTCTAAAAATTTCAGATGTTACACCTTTGGAACTTTTAAACAGTGCTGTTGGACTTACGCCATCATGTCTTAAATTGCTTCAAGAGGGAACGCTGGATCTTGATTTGCCTGAAGTTAAGCCCTATAGTGATCATCTGGAGTATCTTCAAGATCAGTTTTTTCGTATTGAACTCTATCAAAAGATGAGTGTTATCCGTCAAAATGTACATGAGCACTCTTTGGGAATTGACAGGTTACAAAATAAACTGCAACTTTTGGAAAAACGCATAGAAGAGCGTGTTGCACAAACATCCGAGACACTTGTTTTAGACAAGTTTTTTAAACAAAAAAAGATGAGTGATTTTGAGCAGGTTATTTTCATTGCACTCTTGCGTGAGGAGTATAGTGCAACAGATGCGAGTTTGCGTGAGATGAATGCTTTGATTGAGTTAATATCGGTTGATGAGTATGAACGCATTAAAAATCGTTCGCTTTTAGAAGAAGGCTCTCACCTTTTAAGTAGTGGGATTATTGATTATGAGGAGATGCTCAACCCTTTTGGTGGTATCTCTCGTTCGTTTTATATTGTAGATGACCTTCTTCAGAGTATTATTCATCCACAAAAGAGAAAAAAAGTAACACGCTTAAAACTCAATGCTTTGATTGAGGAGCAAGATATCTTTGAACTTGTAGAGAGTGAGACATCACTAGATGATGTGGTACTTAATGACAAGACACGAGAGACGCTTGAGAACTTAATGCAACAGGTAGATAAAGAGGTGGTAAATCGCCTTGTAAAATGGGGCATAAAAGATAAAAAAAGTGGTATTGATGCACGCATAATTTTTTATGGTGCGGCAGGGACAGGAAAGACCATGACAGCTTACTCTCTTGCCAAATCACTCAAGCGTCAGGTTTTGGCATTTGATTGTTCAAAAATCCTCTCCATGTATGTGGGTGAGAGTGAGAAAAATGTTCGTAAAATCTTTGATACTTTTTATGAACTCAGTAGCAAAACAAAAACAGAACCAATACTCTTACTCAATGAAGCAGATCAATTTCTAGGCTCAAGAAGTTCAGGAAACATTACAGGTTCAGATCAGATGCACAATCAGATGCAAAATATCTTTTTAGAGCAGATAGAGAATTTTCGAGGGATGCTTATTGCGACCACAAATCTTTTGGAGAATATTGATAAAGCATTCTCACGCAGATTTAACTATAAAATAGAGTTTAAAAAACCAGATAAAAAGCAACGCATGGAACTCTGGGAAAAGATGTTACCAAAGAGTGCAGAGTATGAAAAAAGTTTTGATATCTCTAAACTAGCAGAGTACTCTTTAACAGGTGGACAAATCAATCTTATAGTTAAAAATACAGCCTATAAAGTTGCAGTGAGAGAAGAGCCTCTTTTTTGCCTTCAAGATTTCATTGATGAGATAAAACGAGAAAAAGATGCAAATTTTGACAGTGAAAAATCTATGGGGTTTTTAAGTAAGTAGTAACATGTAGTAACAATCTCTTTTCTGTAGTGTTGCGATTAGTGACACTTTGCATCTCTTGGCTTGATATAAAACTTTTTTTAATACTCTTTTTGATATAGTGCACTCAACTGTTTTTTCTATGCGTAAATTTTTTCGCTGGAGAACAAATATTAAGCAAATTTAAAAAGGTAGGTTATATGGAGCATATTAATACTGCAAATCCGTATTTTGGCGTATTTGTACTTTTTGTTGTAACATTTGGTGCATTTATGGCCACAACTGTAATCGCTCGACTTGCAAGCCGTGCATTGGCTCGTAAAGATAGCGAGAAGATTAAACTTTCAGTTTATGAGTGTGGTCCAGAGGTTACAAAACAACCAAATAGAGTCTCACCACAATTCTTTCTTTTTGCACTTCTTTTCTTACTCTTTGATGTTGAAATTGTCTTTATGTTCCCTTGGGCAGTAGATTTTAAAGCATTGAGTTGGTTTGGATTTGTTGAGATGATAATGTTTATTGTCTTATTAGCAATTGGATTTGTATATGCATGGAAAAAAGGAGCGCTAGAATGGCACAACATAAAGTAAATTATACACAAGATGGAGGACTTCCTGTTGCACTGACATCAATAGATAAAGTGGTAAACTGGGGGCGTTCAAACTCAATATGGGCGCTTACTTATGGTCTTGCATGCTGTGGTATTGAGATGATGGCATCAGGTGCATCACGATATGACTTTGATAGATATGGAACAATCTTCCGTGGCTCTCCTCGTCAATCAGATTTAATGATAGTAGCAGGAACACTTACAAAAAAACATGCTGAGTTTATTAAGCGTCTGTATGATCAGATGACAGAGCCTAGATGGGTAATCTCTATGGGTTCATGTGCAAATACAGGTGGAATGTTTAACACTTATGCAACTGTTCAAGGTGTTGATAGAATTATTCCAGTTGATTTGTATCTTCCTGGTTGTGCACCAAGACCTGAGACACTTCAGTATGGTGTAATGCTACTACAGAAGAAGATTCGTGCAAACAAAGCAAATAATGCACAAAAAGCAAAAAGGTTACTTTAATGAGAGCATATACTCCTAAAGATAATGTACAGGCAAAAGCCTACTATACAGATAGATTTTATGTAGCACCTCAAGTTCCAAAACAAGATGTTGAGAGTGATGAGGTATTTGCAGCAGATTTAGAAGCTATTAAAGCAAAATTTGAAATAAAAGATGCTTACATTCAAGTAGAGCAGATGGTCATTTACATTAATCCTCATGATATTTATGGTGTTTTAGAGTTAATGCGTGATGAACTAGGATATACACAACTCTCAGAGCTTTCGGCTATTGATTGGTTGGCAAAAGATAACACTTTTGAGATTTTTTATCAGATGCTTTCAATGACAAAACGCAAACGAATGCGTGTGAAATATTTTATTGAAAATGGTCAAGCTGTAGATTCTGTAGAGAAACTCTTCCGTAGTGCTGATTGGAGTGAGCGTGAGATGTTTGATATGTTTGGTATTGAAGCAAATGGCCACCCATTCATGAAGCGAATCTTAATGCCATACGACTGGCAAGGACATCCACTTTTAAAAACTTATCCATTAGAGGGTGATGAGTTTGCTGCATGGTATGAAGTAGATAAAATCTACGGAAAAGAGGCTCGCGATATTATTGGACCTGAGTTGCGTGACACAGCTAGAGTTGATAGATATGACTCTGAGCGTTTTGCTCGTCTTGGTTTTGAAGTGCCAACAGGAGCAGAGATTACAGGTAACGAAGAGAAAAATCCACAAGAGTACCAAGAAGAAGGTGGTGTTTTTATGGTTACAAAATTTGAAAAAGAGTCATCAAAAGTAATTGATGATCCACAAAGATAGGGTGGTATAGATATGGCACAAGTACAAAACAGATTAAGACCGTTTTTTGAAAATATCACATTTGACAGAGATGATAATGAACTTATTCTTAACTTTGGTCCACAGCACCCTTCTGCACATGGACAGTTAAGACTTATGTTGCACCTGCAACAAGAGCAGATTGTAAAAGCACATCCAGATATTGGCTACCTTCACCGTGGTATGGAGAAGATGGCTGAAAATATGATTTACAATGAGTTTATGCCAACAACTGACCGTATGGACTATATTGCTTCTTCTTCAAACAACTATGGTTTTGCTTTAGCTGTTGAGAAGTTGATAGGGCTTGAAGTTCCTCGTCGTGCAAAAGTTATTAGAATGTTGCTTTTAGAGATTAACCGTCTCATGTCTCACCTCTTTTGGTTAGCAACGACTGCACTAGATATTGGAGCGATGACAGTTTTCCTTTATGCTTTCCGTGAGAGAGAGTATTTGATGGATATTATTGAGGGTTATTGTGGTGCAAGATTGACGCATGCAGCTATTCGTATTGGTGGTGTTCCTTTAGATATTCAAGACTCTTTTTTGCATCAACTCAGACTCTTTTTAGATAAACTCCCACAAAATATTAAAGATTATGAAGACCTTTTAGATAGCAACCGTATCTGGAGAATGAGAATGGAAGAGGTTGGAACAATTTCAACTGAGATGGCTCTCTCTTGGGGTTGTACTGGTCCTATGCTTCGAGCTTCAGGTGTTGCGTGGGATATCCGTAAAGAGGAACCGTATGAACTTTATGATGAAGTAGAGTTTGATGTGCCTTTTTCTGATGTAGGAGATAACTTTGCTCGTTATCGTGTCTATATGGAAGAGATGCGTCAAAGTGCAAAAATTCTCTATCAATGTATGGATATGTATGAAAAATGTGTAAAAGATGGTGAGACTGAATTGATGGCACATGCACCAAAATATATCTCAGCACCAAAACTTGACATCATGACGCAAAACTACTCATTAATGCAGCACTTTGTGCTTGTTACGCAAGGGATGCGACCACCAGTAGGAGAAGTCTATGTAGCAACAGAGTCACCAAAAGGTGAACTTGGTTTTTATATCAACTCACAAGGTGGACCATACCCATACAGATTAAAACTTCGTGCGCCATCATTCTGGCATACAGGAATTTTAACAGACCTTTTACCTGGGCATTATATTCCAGATGTTGTTTCAATCATTGGGACAACCAATATTGTATTCGGGGAGGTTGATAGATAATGAAACGATATGATTTAAGAGATTTAAAAGATGAGTTTGAACCTCGTATGAAAGAGATTTTAAAAGAGTCTCACAAGCCAAATGAAACGCTAATATTTCTTTTTGAAATAGGTGATTTCTCTCCAATTCAGCGTAGTGCTGACTTGGTAAAAGAGTGTGGGTATGAACTATATAACTCATTAAAATTTAACGAAGTCGACTGGACTATCGTAGTTAAAAAATAGGGATTTGATGTGAGTAAAGTCTATTTTTCTACTTGGAATGGTGAATCTATTAACAATATAGGTAAACCAGAAGAGGAGTGGGAAGAATCAGCTTATAATCTACCAGCACAATATGATGACCATCGTGATTCTAAAGCCTTTATAGGGTGGGATGGTGTTGCACTCTTTGATGAAGATGTGGATGTTATTCGCCTAGCTATGGAGTATGCAGCACAGTATCAAGAGTATAGTGAAGCATGTGGTCGATGTGCACCGGGACGATGGGGAGGTCGTATTTTATATGATGTTCTTGATAAAATCGCCCGTGGTGAAGGAGAAATGTCTGATTTAGAGCATTTGCGTGAGATTGGTAAAAGTATGCAAATCACTTCTAAATGTGAGATTGGTAAAACAGTGCCAAATCCAATTTTAGACTTGATGACACACTTTGAAGATAGATTTGTTGCATGTATTAATGAGAAGAAAAAATCAAAACATTATGATGAGAAAATCGGCTATATTGCAAAGATAACAGCACCATGTACGGATGCTTGTCCATCGCATGTAGATATTCCTGGTTATATTGAGGGTGTAAGAGATTTACGCTTTGATGATTCTTTGATGGCAACTCGTCAGACTATGCCACTTGCACATACCTGTGGGCGTGTCTGTCCACACCCTTGTGAAGATGCATGTAGAAGAACAAACTTAGATGAGCCGATCTCTATTATGGCACTCAAACGCCTTGGAGCAGATTGGGAAACAGATCATGAATATGATTTTTTTCATCCAATGGAGAAAAAACCATCTATTGGTAAAAAAGTAGCTGTTATTGGTGCTGGACCTGCAGGGCTTACAACTGCATACTATCTTGCTGCTGAAGGTGTTGGAGTTGATGTTTATGAAGATCTGCCTGTTCTTGGTGGTGAAGTGGCTGTTGGTGTTCCAGAGTACCGTATGCCAATAGATAAATACAATCAAGATATTGAGTGTGTTCGTGATATGGGAGTCAATTTTATAACAAACTCTCGTATTTCTGCAGATGATATGCGTCGTTTTGAAAAAGAGTATGATGCAACAATGGTTGCAGTTGGAACAAGAATATCTAAAAAAGTGCGTTGTGAGAATGAACGAGAAGAGATTAAAGGGTATTGGGGTGCGATTGATTTTCTTGACCGTGTAAATCTTTATGAGAAATATGGCATTACCATACCAAAAGAGGTACAAGAAGAGAATCTTCTTACAACAGACTATGTTGATTTAACTGGCAAAACAGTTGTCTGTGTCGGTGGTGGATTTACCTCTATGGATGTTGTTCGTTGTGCCATTCGTGCCAATGCAAAAAAAGTCTATATGATTTATCGTCGTGATGAAAAAACAATTATCCGTAATACTACCTATGAAGAGTATCATGAGGCAGTAGAAGAGGGTGTAGAGTTTCTTTTCCACTCAGCTGTCAATAAAATTACAACCGATAAAGATGATATTTTAAGAGAGTTGCTTATTGACAAATTTGAACTTGTTCCAGATCCAAATGGTGGACGCGCACAACTTGTAAAAATTGAGGGTGAATCTTATACTATTGAAGCAGATTATCTTATTCCAGCTGTTTCTCAGTCTGCAGATTTAGATCTGTTGCCAGAGGAGTGGGATATTGAGATGACTTCATGGGGTACTATTAAGACAAATGGAAAAGATTACATGACCTCACACAAAGGTATCTTTGCTTCTGGAGATTGTGAATATGGTCCTATGACAATTGTAAATGCAGTCGGTCAAGCAAAACGCTCTGCATCGGTTATGGCTCGTTATGTACAAACAGGGGAAGTGACACTTACAGATGAAGAGATTATGGAAGATCACCTTGTAAAACTCAAAGTCTATGATAAAGGTGAGAAGATTAGAGGGTGGTTACCAGGATTACCTAGAGAAGAATCAAATGTACTTGATGTTGATGTTCGTAAGTCTAACAACATGGAAGTAAATCTAGGTTTCACGCAAGAACAGGCACTTAGTGAAGCTGAGCGATGTATGCGATGTTATTACATTGCCATGGTTCAGGCATAGGAGGTCAGATATGAGTCAAACAGTTAATTTTATAATTGATGGCCAAAGTGTTGTAGCGCAAAAGGGTGAGACTATCCTTCAAGCTGCACGAAGAGCAGGGATTTATATTCCTACTATGTGCTACATCTCAAAAACATCCCCATGTGGTTCTTGTCGTATCTGCTCGGTTGAAGTAGAAGGGGTAGATGGATTTATTCTCTCATGTAATACACCTCCAACAGAGGGTATTGTAGTAACAACCAATTCAAATGAGCTAGAGCGTGAGCGACAAAACATCATGAAACTCTATGATGTTAATCACCCTTTAGAGTGTGGTGTATGTGATAAGTCTGGTGAGTGCGATTTGCAAAACATGACACTTGAATTTGGTGTAGCAAGACAAGATTTCTCTGCAAAAGAGCAACACAAAGTGGTAAAAGATTGGGGAGTTATCAATTATGATCCTGCCCTTTGTATCATGTGTGAAAAGTGTGTCCATGTCTGTAATGAAGTTATTGGAGATGATGCTATTGAGGTAAAATTTGGTGGTTACTCTTCAACAATTATTCCAAAAAACAGTGATACGCTTGATTGTACATTTTGTGGAGAGTGTATTGCTGTTTGTCCGGTGGGTGCACTGGTAAGCAGTGATTTTAAATACTCTGCAAATGCATGGGAATTAAGCCGTGTTCCATCAACTTGTGCACACTGTTCTGCTGGATGTTCACTTGAATATGAGACGCGTCATGTTGGCATTAATGGTGATGACAGCATCTATAGAGTCAAAAACAACTTTGAATATACGAACCTTTGTGGTGCTGGTAGATTTGGATTTGATTTTGATCTGCAAGATAAAAAAGATGAAGCAAAATTTGCAAAGGCATTAGAAAAAATCAAAAATGCTGATGCAATCCGTTTTTCATCTATGATTACGAATGAAGAAGCATATATTTTAGAGCAGATAAAAGAGCAGTTAGGGCTTAAACTTTTTAATGAAGATGCAAGACTCTATGGCGAATTTATGCGCGCTTATGGCTCTGTGAGTGGAAAATTGCAATCAAGTGCAACACTTGAGGCTCTAAAACAGGCTGATGGTATTATTATTATTGGTACGCGTATTGCGACAGACAATCCAGCTGTTCGTTATGCTATGCGTGTTGCATCACAACACAATGGAGCAAAAATTCTCTATGCACACCCCATGGAAGATGCTTTGATGAAAAACAGTGTAACACAGTTTATGAAGTATGAAGTGGGAACAGAAGAGGGTGTTATGGCTCTTTTAGCTCATGAACTTCTAAAAGATTGTGATGTTGATGAGGCAACAAAAGCCTTTTTAGATGATCTTGATTTAGGTTATTTAGAAGCAGAGAGCAATGTGGGTGATGATGAGTTACTCTTCATGAGTAGATCTTTTGCACGAGCAGAACGAAAAGTAGTTGTTATTGGTGCAGATATGTTTGCACATGCCAGAGCAGCTAATATTGCAAAACTAGCAGCTACTATTGAAAAATATACAGATTTTTCACTCTTGGTAGTGCCAAATGAAGTAAACACAATCGGTGCATCTATGATTTGCGATTTTGATTGTGATGAAGATTTAGGCAATGTTGTGGGTTATAATGCTCAAGCAGAGTATATAATTGCAGCTGATGAAGATGCAGACTTAATTGTTCCTTCTCTTAATCAGCAAGAGGGAACAGTTGTAAGCATTGATAATCGTCTCTTACCACTCAATGCAGCCTTGGCATTTGATGGGTATGAGCTAAATGATATTGCGAATGCTTTAGGCATTCATGCTGAATATACAATAGACTATACAGAGCAATTAGCTAATATTGCAGGTTTTAAAGCTGTGAAATTTGATGATTTGGAAAACTTTGTATCTCCTCTTGGTGTAGATGAGAGAGGTTATCAATTAGAAGATGTTTCTGTAAATATGGATGGTAAACTCGAAGAGATTGCTGAGTTGCCAGAGTATAATGGAACAGTGATTTATAATGCCAATCCAGTGCTTCAGTTCAATGGCTTTACAGCAAGAACAAAACAGCTTGAACAAGATAAAACGCTTCGTGGTTCTGCACAATTTGCAGCAGCTGCAAAAATTGCTGATGAGCAATTAGTTGAAGTTGCGTTGGGTGATAGAGTTGTACAGAGAGTCTTTAAATTAGATGATACATTAAAAGGAACAGTTGCCATTAATCCAACATTTGATATTGGAGCTGATTATGGCAAATATAGATTTTTTAAATCCAAAATAGTGAGAGTAGGGTAATGAGTAAAATATCAATAAACATTGATGGTAAAGAGATTGAGACACAAGAGGGCGAATATATTTTAAACGCTGCTCGTGCAAATGATATCTTTATACCAGCTATATGTTATTTAACGCGTTGTAGTCCAACACTTGCTTGTCGTATCTGTTTGGTTGAGGCTGATGGTAAACAAGTATATGCTTGTAATGCTAAAGCTAAAGATGGAATGAATATTACAACGAGTACGGAGAATATTGAAAAAGAGCGTCGTGCCATTATGGAGGTTTATGATGTCAATCACCCTCTTCAATGTGGTGTTTGTGATCAATCTGGTGAGTGTGAGTTACAAAATTATACGCTTCATATTGGAGTAGATTCACAAAGTTATGCTATTAAAGATGTGGAGAGAAGTGCTCATGATTGGGGACATATCCATTATGATCCAGGTCTTTGTATTGTTTGTGAGCGTTGTGTGACTGCTTGTAAAGATATGATTGGTGACAACTCTTTAAAAACTGTAAAACGGGGTGCAGATGCACTTGATGCAACCTATAAAGAGACAATGCCAAAAGACTCTTATGCTATGTGGAATAAACTTAATAAATCTCTTATTGGTTTAACAAATGGTACAGATGTTCTTGATTGTACATCGTGTGGAGAGTGTGCAGCAGTTTGTCCTGTTGGAGCACTTGTAGATACACATTTTATGTATAAATCAAATGCATGGGAGCTTAAGCAGATTCCTGCAACTTGTGGACACTGTTCAGCAGGGTGTCAAATCTCTTATGATGTTAAACATGCAAGCATAGATAACCCAGAAGATAAAATCTACAGAGTAATGAATGAGTGGAACTATGTATCACTCTGTGGTGCTGGTCGTTATGGGTTTGATTATCAAAATGCTACAGCAACAAAAGATGAGTCAGCTTTTAATGCTGCTATAGAGGCTTTCAAAAAAGCAGATACTATTGCTTTTACTTCAACTATTACCAATGAAGAGGCATATCTCTTACAAGCTATGAAAGAGAAATTTGGTTACAAACTTGTTAATCCAGAAGCAAAAGCATTCCAAACATTCTTAAATAATTACAGTGAAATTAGTGGTAAACGCCTCTATGGAAGTGACTTGGAAAAAGTACACAATACGAACTTTATTGTATCTATTGGTTCTGCTTTAAAATCAGACAATCCAAATGCTCGTTATGCACTGAATAACTCTCTTACTGTTAGCAAAGGTGCAGGAATCTATTTCCACCCAGTGCAAGATCCAATTATTGAAGGGCTTGGAAAAGGGATCATGACGGTCTATCATGCTCCACTTCAAGAGGAGATTGCACTCTATCTACTCCTTGATCTTTTTGGAGACAAAGAGAGACTTCCAAAAGAGGTAGCTACATATTTGGCATCATTTCACTCTTTAAAAACTGTAGAAGTAGAAGAGGTTGTTAAAGAGAAAGTCGTTGAAGTTGTCAAAGAGATGAAGCTCAATGAAGAGAGTGGTGAAGAGGAAGAGGTAGAGGTAGAAAAATCTAAAATGGTCCCTAAAAAGGTCAAAAAAGAGGTTGAAGTTGATGATAATAGACTCCTTGAACTCTTAGGTGCTGATGAGAAGTTTATGGAGACTTTAGAGAAAAACCTTAAGAAAAAAGAGACATTTGCTCTTATGGTTGGAGCTGATCTCTACACACATCCAAACGCTAAAAACTTAGCTCGTCTTGTGGCACTTGTTGAAAAATATACGAAGTTTGAAGTTGTTATGATTCCATCACTTACAAATACACTTGGTGTAAGCTTAATCTGTGATCTTGATGATGAGCGTGGTGAGTATAGTGTTGCTTACAATACAGATGGAGATTTTGTACTCTCAGGATTAGGCGATGGTGATTTAGATATGCCAGCAATCAATCAGCAAGAGGGGACATTAACATCTATTAATAAACGGGTAAATCCTACAAATGCTGCTATTAGTTACCATGGGTATGAGTTAAATGATATTGCAAATGCACTTGGCTTTGATGCTCAAAATATTATAGATTACACTGTGAAACTTCCAGTTGAAGCTGGTTTTAAAGCCAAGGAGTTTGATGATCTTCCAAATCATTATGAGAATGATGGTAGAGAAGTTCGCGGATATCTGTTAGAAAATGTAGCACTTGAGGCTTCTGATGATGAAAGTGTGGAAAAATTCAGCAATGATAAGCTTGAAGATAGTATAATCTACCTAGCAAACCCTGTGCGTCAGTTTACACCGTTTACATATAAAACGAGAGAGCTTGATGAACAAAGTGGTATCTACATGAGTGAAGAATTTTTAGCAAATTCTGAATTTAATGCAGGTGATAGCGTGAAAATTACAACAGCTCATGGCGAATTGGTTGCTAATGTTGTAAGCGATAATAAAATAAAAGGTTCAATTGTAGTGCTTCCTACTTTTGATAAAAATCTAAATTCAGAGGCTCTCTTTAGTGGTTACCGCTTTAGCACAGCTTCGATAGAAAAGGTGTAATATATGGATACAGCATATTTAATTGAGACGGTTATAAAAGTCGTTGTCATTTTACTTATATTTTCAGCACTAGCTGGTATTGGTACATATTTTGAGCGTAAAATACTTGCATTTATGCAACGCCGTTTAGGTCCTATGAATGTAGGTCCTTATGGACTTTTGCAAGTTGCAGCAGATGGTATTAAACTTTTTACAAAAGAGGATATTATTCCTACAAATGTTGTGGGGAGAATTTTTAAAATTGCACCTGTAATTACAGCTGCAACTGCATTTATGGCAGCAGCAGCTATTCCTTTTTTCCCATCTTTTACTATCTTTGGTTATGAAGTCCATCCAATTGTTGCAGATATTAATGTTGGGTTGCTCTATATCCTAGGTGTTATGGCAGTTGGGCATTATGGACCACTCCTTGGTGGTATGTCATCAGCAAACAAATACTCTTTAATCTCAGCAGCGCGTACTGCAGCTGTCTTTATCTCGTATGAAGTTGTAACAGGATTAGCACTTTTAGCTCCAATCATGATGGTAGGTTCTCTTTCGTTGATTGATTTTAATAATTATCAAATAGGTGGAATTAGTAACTGGATTGTATGGAGTCAGCCTGTAGCATTTGTACTCTTTTGGATTGCTGCATTTGCCGAGACTGGTCGTACACCATTTCACCTTATTGCAAATGACCATGAGATTATTGATGGTTTTGGTACTGAATATTCTGGTATGCGATGGGGACTTTTCTTCATCGGTGAATATGCAAATATGTTCTTTATCTCTTTTGTAATTCCACTTATTTTCTTAGGTGGTTATGGTGATGGTACATTTTTAGGAGCAGTTGGTCTTTTAGCAAAAGTAGCATTTTTCTTCTTCTTTTTCTTGTGGAGTAGAGCTGCATGGCCAGATGTAAGACCAGATCAATTGATGTGGTTATGTTGGAAAATACTTATGCCATTAGCAGTGATTAATGTTGTAATCACTGGTTTTGTAATGATGTTTTAAGGGGATATGAATGAATATAGAAGCATTTAACGATAGAAATGTAGCCGATAATGGTTACTATCTTGTAGATATAGAAGAGTATCCCACAACAGGATGGGGTAAGTTTAAGCGTGTAGTTAAGAGAACCTTTAAAGGGGAACTTTTTGTAGGACTTTGGGTTGTTATGAGAGAGATGATTCGATTTGATATTCATACAGTTCAATATCCACAGGAGAAGATGCCTATTGGTCCAAGATACCGTGCTATTCACCAAATGAAAAGACTTTGGGAGAGTGATACAGAGCGTTGTATTGGTTGTGGATTATGTGAGAAGATCTGTATCTCAGATTGTATTCGTATGGATACAAAAATAGATGAAAACTCTCGTAAAGAGGTTACAGAGTACACCATTAACCTTGGTCGTTGTATCTTCTGTGGATATTGTGCAGAAGTTTGTCCAGAACTTGCGATTACTCATGGTGGTGAGTATGAGAATGCTTCTGAGCAGAGAGAGCACTTTACAACTTATGAAGATATGTTGACACCAATCGATGTTATGAAAGCTGGAAAACAGGTTGAGTTTGAAGGTTATGGTTCTATTACCCCACATGAAGATGAGCGTGTTAAGAAAACACCTCTAGCATATTAAGGAGTTTAGGTTATGTTTGAAGCGGTAGCGTTTTATTTATTTGCATTTTTAACGATTGCGATGTTTTACATTGTTGTAACGACATCACAAGCGTTATATGCACTCACTGCATTAGCAGCTGGGATGATTTTTATATCGGCATTTTTCTTTATACTTAATGCCGATTTTTTGGGTGTAGTACAGATCATTGTATATACTGGTGCAGTTATGGCTCTGTATGCTTTTGGAATGATGTTTTTTGATACAACACGATCTGTTAAAGAGAAACAAGGCAATAAATTTGTAGTCGTTGCTCTAGCTGCAGCAGCAGCTGTTTTAGTTGTTTTAATTGTTGGAGCACCTATAGTTTCAGATAATATTGTTGCACACTATCCAGTAGTCGAGAGTGTTGGCAATATACAATCTATTGGATTGGTACTTTTTACAAAATACCTTATTCCATTTGAAGTGGCAGCGATTATGCTTTTAGTAGCCATGGTATCTGGTATTATCCTTGCAGGTAAGAAGATGGATGAATCTATTACGCTTATTAGTTCTCAAGAGATATTAGAGCAAGAAGAAAAAGATAAAGAGGTGCTTTCATGATGGAAATAGGTTTAAATCACTATCTCGTTTTATCTACAATCCTTTTTAGCATAGGGTTAGTGGGTGTGATGAGAAGAAAGAACTTACTGTTACTGTTTTTTGCAACGGAGATTTTACTCAATTCGGTAAATATTGCTTTTGCTGCAATTTCACACTACTATGGCGATTTAACTGGTCAGATGTTTGCATTTTTTATTATTGCAGTTGCTGCATCAGAAGTTGCTGTTGGTCTTGGTCTTTTGATAGTATGGTACAAACGCCATGGTACGATTGACTTAGATACTATGTCAAGTATGAGAGGATAGAATAATGGAAAAATATTTATATATTGCACTCTTTGCACCACTTGTTAGCTCTTTGTTCTCTGCTCTGTTTACAGCGACACCAAAGAAACTCTTTACAGGGATTGTTGCAAGTCTTTTACTCTTTACCTCTTTGGCATCGAGTACAGTACTTTTAGTCTATATTTTACAAGGTGGTGAGCCAATTCATGTTACACTGATGACATGGATGCAAACAGGGAATTTATATATTCCTTTTGGTTTTATTGTTGATCAGGTTTCTGTTACGATGATGATGGTTGTAACAGTTGTCTCAACTGTAGTTCATGTATATGCAATAGGATATATGCTCCATGACAAAGGTTTTAACAGATTTTTTGCTTGGCTTTCAGCATTTGTTTTTTCTATGCTTATTCTTGTTATGAGTGATAACTATGCTGGACTCTTTATTGGATGGGAAGGTGTTGGTCTTTGTTCTTGGGGACTTATTGGTTTTTGGTTCCATAAAGAGAGTGCAACATGGGCAGCAAATGAAGCATTTATTATGAACCGTATTGCTGACCTTGGTATGCTTATTGGTCTTTTCCTTATTTATTGGAATACAGGAACACTTCAATATGATGGTGCATTTGCAGCATTTGCACATTTAGATACTACAACATTAACTTGGATTGGAATATTTTTATTTATTGGTGCTATGGGTAAGTCGGCACAATTTCCACTCCATACTTGGCTTGCTGATGCCATGGAGGGTCCAACTCCAGTTTCTGCATTGATTCACGCAGCAACTATGGTTACAGCTGGTGTTTACCTTGTTATCCGTTCTCATGACCTTTATAGTTTGATTCCACATGTAGGACTTTTTATTGCAACTCTTGGTACATTTGTAGCAATCTTTGCAGCGTCTATGGCACTTGTTAATCGTGATATGAAACGAGTTATCGCATACTCAACGCTTTCTCAACTAGGGTATATGTTTGCAGCAGCTGGACTTGGTGCTTACTGGGTAGCGCTCTTTCACCTTATGGCTCATGCTGGTTTTAAAGCACTTCTATTTTTAGGTGCTGGTAATGTTATGCATGCTATGGACGGTGAACTTGATCCTTTTAAAATGGGTGGACTTAAAAAAGTTATGAAGGGAACTTGGATCATGATGGTTGTTGGTTCGCTCGCACTTGCTGGTGTTGTGCCATTTGCAGGTTTCTTCTCTAAAGATACAATCTTAGAGGCTGCTTTTGCTGGAAATCACATGGTGATTTATGGAGTGCTTCTTTTCACTGCAGGTTTAACAGCATTCTACTCATTTAGACTTGTTGCTCTTATTTTCCATGGCGAAGAGCGTTATAAAATTTTTGGATTCCATCCACATGAAGCTTATAGATTTATGCTTATTGCTATGAGTCCATTGCTTCTTGTTGCTATTGGAGCAGGTCTGTTGCAAACACCTTTCTTTGATATGGTAGAGGAGGCGTTACATGCTCATGAATATCATATTGCACATGGTACTGCCGTTGCTATGTTTATAGGAACTCAGCTTTTTGTTGGTTTAGCAATTTTATATGCTTATAAAAAATATGCAAATTCTAGTGTAAAAGTTCCTGATGGTACAAGTGATATGGAGAACTCTTTTGTCTATAAGCTACTTATTAATCAATACTACATTCCATATATTTATGAAGAGTATGTGGTGAAACCATATAGACAACTCTCTGCAATTTTTTGGAAAATGGACATTCAAGTTGTGGATGCAATTGTTGATGGTGTTGCAGGTTTCATCTATAACAGTGGAGAAAAAACGCGTGTTATGCAGAGTGGTAATCTCTCCACCATGTTACGATGGATGGTTGTTGGTATAGTGGTATTACTATTATTGGCTGTAGTCTTTGGGCTTTCAGCGAGAAATTCTGATGAAATTGCTTTAGTTTTATCAGGTTCAGGAGTTATGTAAATGTTAGATCATATTTTATCGATTTTAATCTTCTTTCCAGCCATAGCAGCTGTTTTTGGGTTTATGATACAAAAAGATAGTATCCGTGTCTATGGTGTTGCTGTCTCTGCTGTTGAGTTTGGATTGGCACTTTTGTTGTGGTATGCATTTGATGGAAACCTCTCAGGTATGCAATTTATGGAACAAATTCCTTTAATACCATCTTTTGGTATTAACTACACACTAGGTGTGGATGGTATCTCTTTGTTTATTGTAATTCTTTCAGCATTTTTTACACTCTTGGGAATTGTTGCATTAACAGATACTCCTAATGTAAAATATATGATTATTACACTTCTCTTCCTACAGATGACAATGGCAGGTGTTTTTGTTGCACTTGATGCGATTGTATTTTATGTGTTTTGGGAACTCTCTTTGGTGCCGATGCTCTATATTATTGGTGCATGGGGTGGACCACTAAGAATTTATGCTTCTATTAAATTCTTTTTATACACATTTGCAGGTTCGCTTGTTATGCTTGTTGGTATGCTCTTTATGGCATATTTTTACTATCAAGCAACAGGTACATGGAGTTTTGCACTTTTAGATTGGTATAGACTTGTATTGCCAGAGACATTCCAATTATGGCTTTTTGCGGCATTTTTTCTTGGGTTTGCTATTAAAGTGCCAATGTTTCCATTTCATACTTGGTTACCATATGCGCATGGTCAAGCACCAACCATTGGTTCTATTATTTTAGCCGCTATTTTGCTTAAAATGGGAACATACGCTTTTGTAAGATTTTCATTACCACTCTTTCCAGATGCTGCTGCTTATTTTATGGTGCCAATTGCTATTTTAGCTGTCATTATGATTATCTATACAGCGATGGTAGCTTATGCACAAAAAGATATGAAGCAAGTGGTTGCATATTCATCAATTTCTCACATGGGGATTATTATTTTAGGTACATTTGCACTTAATGTTGAAGGTATTTCTGGGAGTGTTTTTCTTATGTTAGGTCACGGTGTAGTTGCTGGAGCTCTCTTCATGCTTGTTGGGGTTATCTATGATAGACGCCATACGAAGCTTATGAGTGAATTTGGTGGTTTAGCACATGTTATGCCTCGTTATGCTACTATCTTTGGAATTATGATGATGGCTTCTGTTGGTTTACCTTTGACAATTAACTTTGTTGGTGAATTTTTAAGTCTTCTTGGATTTTATAAACAATCACACATGCTAACACTTTTAGCAGGAACAGGAATTATTGTTGGTGCTATCTATATGCTTGCAGCATACAAAAAAGCATTTTTTGGTGATGTAACAAAAGAGGAGAACAAAAAGCTAAAAGATGTCAATACAAAAGAGCTTTTAGGATTACTTCCTTTAGTGGCAGTTGCAATCTGGCTGGGTGTCTATCCAAAACCTGTATTACAACCAATAGATAACTCGGTGAAAGCTTTAGTGCAACTTATGCACAAAAAATCAACAACTGAGTTGGCAAAAGAGAGAATACCTGCTCTTATAAAAAAAAGAGCTATAGTCATGCATAAAACTGTTGTAGAGGAGGTGCAATAATGTTGTCACCAATTAATGTTTCTATGGAGTCACTTAATCTAATGACTCTTGCGCCAATGCTTATTCCTGTGGTGGGAGCACTTTTAATTCTTGTGATGGATCTCTTTAAAGATTCATTGCATAAGTCTCTTTATGTAGCTGTAAGTATGCTCTTTTTAATTATAGATTTTGGTTCACTCTTAAATGCTGCAGGTGTTTTTGAAACAAATGGAACAATGCTTGGTGCATTTAATGTAATGCTTATAGATGGTTTAGCTATCTTAGGACAGTTTATTATTGTTGGAGCATCACTGCTTTTTATCCCATTAGCTATGACACACAAACGCTTTCATGAGTTTTTGTATCCTGAATTTTTTGCACTCTTCTTGTTTATGATTTCAGGTTTTCAGTTTATGGTTGCATCTGATAATCTTATTTTAGTCTTTATAGGTCTTGAGACATCCTCTCTTGCACTTTATACTCTTATTGCAATGCACAACCGTGCACGCTCTTTTGAAGCTGCTGTAAAATATTTTACAATGGGTGCATTGGCAGCTGGGTTTTTTACATTTGGTGCCATGGTCTTTTATGCACTTACTGGTTCTGTTGAAATTCATAAAATAGCAGCAGTGCTAAGTGCAAATGGATACGCAGATATTGGATATGTGCTTGTAGGAACATCATTTATCTTAGGTGCTTTAGGCTTTAAACTCTCACTAGTACCATTTCATACATGGGCACCAGATGTTTATGAAGGAAGTTCAGCAGCCATGGCAGGGTACATGTCTATTGTTCCAAAAATAGCTGGTTTTGTGGTTGCCATGAGATTTTTTGAATTTTTAATCCACAGTCATGTAGTATGGCTTAATGTTATCCTCTATATCTTTGTTGTTATGACTATGACCATATCTAATATGTGGGCATTGGTACAAACAGATGTAAAAAGAATGTTAGCTTACTCTTCTATCTCTCATGCAGGTTTTGTAATGGCTGCTGTTATGATAGGGACTACACAAGCAAATAGTGCACTCTTTTTGTATTGGATTCTTTTTGCATTTACTAACTTAGGATCATTTTCAATGCTTTGGATGTCAAGACAGAAAAATCTTCCACAACACCAAAGTTCAGATCACTCTTATGATAAGTTTGCAGGTATGATTCATACAGCACCAGTTGCAGCAGTCATTATGGGTCTGTTTATGCTCTCATTAGCAGGTGTTCCTCCATTTGCACTCTTTTGGGGGAAACTCTATATGATTAGCTCTGCAGTAACTAGTGGTTATACTATTTTAGCTCTTATCATGGCTTTGAACTCTGCTATTGCTGGATATTACTATTTAAAACTTATAGTCTATATGTTTATGAAAGAACCAGCAACTGTAAATGGTGGTAAAGTATATGTTTCAAATGCTACATTGGCACTTAAAACTATCATCGGTATTGCAGCAATAGGAACTATATTTGCTTTTGTAGCGGTAAACCCACTTTTAGAGTTTATTACAGCTTTTGTATATAATAG